>Ga0214544_1001481_pt1 | contig 48916 bp, 30 predicted proteins | sample CNSS3metaG_FD_160074 | JGI IMG/M metagenome (GOLD analysis project Ga0214544, IMG submission 160074) | Root nodule microbial communities from cowpea collected in UCLA plant growth center, Los Angeles, California, USA - CNSS3 | ecosystem: Host-associated > Plants > Roots > Nodule | place: USA...
ATTACAATTAAGAAATAGATACCTTACTCTTAGATCTAATAAAACAAAAAAATAACTTTTTCGAATATTAAAATATTATTATAATTAAGAAATGAAAATCTTACCACAGAAAGATTTAATCCGTCTAATCTGCAATTGAATGGTTGTGGAAAAGCGTTGGTCGATGGCCATAAGCCATGTATAGTAAATTTCGTTGATTTTACTGACGACGACATACATCTATTATTAAGATAACAAAAACCTGGTGGATAAATTTGTGAAATTTTCCAATAGTCGAACCCCATGATAGAACTATGAAATAATAAAAAGATACTAAAAGTAACGATGAGATAATTCATTATAAATGTATGAGAAAAATAATGAAAAATAATGAGTAATGAAAAATAATGAAGTTCAATGATTCAATTTATAGAAGTTCCTTATTGTAAAAAGTTAGTTAAACAAAGGTTCTATTAAATTTTATAATTAATTGTAAAATCAAATTTTGATTTAAAACTCGGTACGTACTTTGTTTTATGCCTAATTAGTGAGTAATTTTATTAATATATCCAAACATTGCATGTGACACTATATCTATATAATTGTCATTTTGCTCTCTATACCTATATACATCTGAATAAATAAAATTATAATATAAACATAAGTTAAGGATAGTAGTTTAATTTATTAAATATTATATAAATTTTTAAAAATAATATATTCCATGAGTTTTTTAAGATTTCACTAATACATTACATAAAATAACAAAACTGTAAGTTTTGGCTAGATTTTATCAAGTTACGTACTTATTCTTCAAATTAAAAAAAAACACAGTCATATATTATCATTTTTATTTTAAGATAACTAATTTTAATTCTCCATATTCATATTAAAATATACTAAACATAACATATGAATGACAATAAGGATAGTAATTATAATTTAAACATAGCACATTCATACAAAGAATGAGACACATGATGTGTCCTTTATCAACAAACAAATAGAGATGGAAAACAATCCTAATGAAAACTTTTTAATAATCAATAATATTTTATATATAATAAAAACCAAGTCTCTTATATGTATATTTGAAAAGTTTTTAAAGTTCAGAAATTATTATTTGACGGACATAATGAACTCATTTTCTATTTTATGTTTAACACCTCGTATTTAATATTTATTGAAATTAATAATGGATACATATTACTGGTAATATTTAACACTTGAAGAGCATCACTGTAAAATATGAAGTGTTTCTGCTATATTTCCTTTCATGTAATACTTCATATTTACATAAGTATATGAAGAAAAATATTTTGTATTGGCTTGTTCGGACATTCTACTTCTTATCACAAGCGAAAACACAAGTGTTTCTATATATCCTGACTATATGTGTTTGTATTTTTTTTAAATATTTATCTACTATAAATATAGAAATAGAATGTATAAGTAAAATCTATTTGAGTGTTTGTTTGTGATTGCTGCGTGTTGGGGGTTCTGTTCATGTGGTGGAATTTCCCTATTATTTTGTTTTAGGCTCACAATTTACCACCAGATCGAGTTCACAAGGTGTTTTGCGACCAGTTGCAGTGTTCCAAATTAGAAGAAAAGATTAAAGAAATAATTGATACTAGATTTTGGAAAATTATTGGGTTTATTATGTCTAACTTCATTAGATTGTGTGATTTGTGTTCTGTTTTGATCGATAATTTTTGTTTCGAATTCATTTTATTTGAGTATGCGTGATTCTGGTTTGGAGTGTGTTGTTGGGGCCTTTGCCTTGTAGTTGTGGGCTGCCCATTGTTATTGTGCTTTAGGACGAATGCTATTCATGTTTTTGGTTTCCAATAAATTTGTTATGGACCGATTGCGCCAAGTTGGGAGTAGAAGTTGACGGAAATATTGATGGAAATTATTGAGTTTTGTATGTCCATAAAATAATGTAATTATTTTTAATATTTAAATTTGAATGTAATAGCTGGATCAATGAAATGCGAATTTGGCAGGACCTGATCTTTTGTTTTGGTTAGATTGGGTTCATTGTGATTAAGAGCTGGATGCATATGACTTCTTGGGGGGGGGAATGTTTCGATAGTGACATTTTAGTGATTAAATGATTTATCCTTATACAAACTCTTTGTACACAAACATTTTATCTACTCTAATTTTTTACCATTCATGATATATAGATTGAAAAATATTTCTTCTTGCACATCCAATTACTATATGCATTGCTAAGGTTGAAAAAGGCCGAAGGGTATTTCTTCTTGCACATCCAAGATTTTTTTTCTGCATCCCAAACATTTTTTAAATTTTAAAAATATCCTTTAATAATTTGACCAGAGTAATCACTAGTGTAGTAAGGACTTTTGGCCCCGGTTGTTTTTGATATTCTGCCCCGGTTCTAGAACCGAGGCATATTGGGGTCAGGCAAAAAAGGGTGGTTTTTGGCCTCGGGTGTCAACCGAAGCCATAGGGGGTACTTTTCTGCCTCGGTTCTCTGAGGACCCGAAGCCATAGGGGGTACTTTGCTCGCACCACCATTAGCACTGCTGCGCTCATCCTCGCCATCGAGTTCGTCGGCAAACGCTGTCGCGGCCAGACCTTCACCAGCACTAAACGAGCAACCCACCACGACGCTCAGACCATGCTACCACTGCACGATCTAAATGCGACAACGACAAACCACCATGAACCAGTAGAGCCAAGAGATCTAGAGATCCAGCACCTCCACCGTCGTTCGAAGCAGAACTTTAAGCCACTGTTACAGGAAACCCTACTACTGTATCGCCATCACCACCGCAGACAAAGGAAGAGAGTGACCACCAAATCACGCCTTTGCCGTGAGCCGCGAGCACGCCTCCTCCGCTAATGACGAACCAAACACCACCGCACGAGAAAACAAAGACGAGAATGCTTCCACCACGCGCAAAGTGTTCGCTCAGGAACGAAGGTGAACAGTGCGAGGTTGCGAATTTGGGAACCTAAATAGGGCATATGGCCTCAGTTCAATTAATAACCGAGGCCTAAAGTTCCTTTATGGCCTCGGTCAATAAAGACCCGAAGCCAAATGTGACGGCGCTGGTGACATTTTTGAAATTAGGGTTACTGGCTGACTTATAGGCCTCGGTTCTTTTTTAACCGAGGCCAAAAACCTCTTCATATTACCTCGGTTCAAAAACACCCGAAGCCAAAAGTGCTGACGCTGATGGCATTTTTAAAATTTTGGTTACTGGGCTGCCTTATAGGCTTCGGTTATTTTGCAACCCAGGCCTAAAACCTCTTACTACACCGATTTTGCACACACCCGAGGCAATATAGTTGGACGAAATTGTCAAAAATGCCACTGCCTCCTTATAGGCTTCGGTTCTGCTATAACCGAGGCCTATAAGGCGAAGTAAAATGTCAAATCTGCACTAGTGAATACAAAATTTCACCCTTTAAGTTGCTTTTAAATATCAATTTTTGATGAAGGGTAAAAGATACTTCTAGATATCGCCTCTAGCAAAGGTCATGAACTTCCAAATGTTAATATATATATATATATATATATATATATATATATATATATATATATATTGACATCCGAAAGTCCACCATCTTCGTCGACGTTTGGAAGTATCTTTCATAAAAAATCATCAACATCCGAAGACAATTTCGGAGGTGAGTTATGTGTTGTTCTTATCAAAAGTCAAAAGGTAATTTTGGAATTTAAAAAGTTTTTTAGGGTGTATAAGAAATCTTAGAGGTAGAGGAAGAAACCCCAAAGCTAATGATGTTGCATTTGGCTAATGGTATTTTCTTTCTTTCTTTATGATATAATTAATGGAGCTTTTCTTACTTTGGCTAATGAACTCTTTCTTTCTTTTTGTTGGTATTTATTTCTTTTAAAAAAATTTAATTAATTAAAAAGAGAAATTCTCACGCCCATTTTTTTGGATGTTTGTATAATTATTTATTCTGTTTGACATATTCAGGTATGAATATTTGTGTGCTCATTCGTGTTCTCCTTGTATTCAATATCTTTTCATTTTTCAAAAATATGTTTCATTAGGATGCTTACCGTTTGCGTCACCTCATATCCCAACAATAAAGGTCTGAGAACTCGTCACCAGTACAATAAGGGCCTTTGGCCCCGGTTGTTTTTTATATTCTGCCCCGGTTTCAGAACCGAAGCATATTGGGGCGAGGCCAAAAGGGATGGCTTTTGGCCTCGGGTGTGGACCGAAGCCGTAAAGCGTTTTTCTGCCTCAGGTCACGCTTGAACCGAGGCCTGTTCTGCGCAGTGCTGTAGCGCGTTCTTGGAGACCCTGAAACCTTTCTTCTAAAATGGGATTGCACCATGGTAGAACAGTTTTGATTTGCGCAATAGTAGTGGCATAAAACTACATGTTCATGATAACCATCTCTCCAGCAACTTTCGTCACTTTCTCTGCAGCAACCATCAGGAATAATACTATAGTTGACCTGAAACGCATGATTGAGAGCTTGTTCCAGAACTGCAGCTCCGTCATCACTATCATCATAACCATCCAGAGGAGCGGCAACAGCCACATAGAAACTTCCCTTGCAATCCTTAAGCTATGGGTATCTGTGGACCATCTCCTTTTTCGTGTATTCCTCCTCAAAATAATACATATCATCCACGCACGTAAAGTTGCGTTTTGAAGGGAAATTTGGGATTCTAGGACAATGTTCGAATATGATCTTCTAAGCCCACACCCACCTCGGCCTGACGCTCTCCTCCTGCCGCTACACTCGCGGAACCTTCATCTTCCCTCTGTCACAACCCTTCCCTCACACAAGCTTCAACGACGAAGTCACCTACATAGAAGCCACGCTCCCTCCAACCTTGTGCTTCCAAAAACCGTTAACGCAACCACCAGAACAGATCCTGTGTATGCTATGTTTCAGTGGAGGTGCAGCGTGGAAGAGTTAGAGTTACAGGGAGAGAGAAGAGAGAAATGAAGTTTCAGAGAGAAATTGAGAGCGGCGGGGAAAAAGAATGGTTCGCGAAATTTGAACCCTAAATAAACCCTATGGCTTCGGTTGTTAGGGGAACCGAAGCCATAGACCCCCTTTTGGCACCGGGTCTCCTTGGACCGAGGCCAAACAGCTAACGTCCAGTCACTTTTTGGCTTCGGGTCTTACTGGACCGAGGCCTATACCACTATTTGGCACCGGTTTTGGGCGAACCGGGGCCTATACCCCTTTTTGGCTTCGGGTATTTGGAGAACCGAGGCCTAAAACTTGGCTCTAATTACAAAAATGCCACCGCGCCATTATATGCTTCGGTTCCTGGCCAACCGAGGCATATAAGGCGAGGTAAAATGAGAATTCTACACTAGTGCGTCTTCCACTTTAGGGAGTTGCAGCGTTGGAGTGAAGGTGGGTTGTAGTTTCTTTTCTTTAATACATTATCTCACATTAGGGGTGCTTGGCTTGTAGTCTTTACGTAGATTGCAATGAATGGGACGCATTTATGTTATTAATTTGCTCCTGGACATGTTTTTGTGATCATGTTACGGAACGAGGGATGGGTTTTAAACTTATATGGTTGAGTGGTAGGTATTTGGGAGGTTTTCTTTTTACGTGGCCAACTAATCTTATAGAAAGGGGTTTTGGGTTTCTTTCCTTTTGGTTACATCTTTGCAAGAAAAATAAAATAGAATAGAATAATAGGATTGGTAAAGAAACTTTAATTATAGGAAGGAGAAATCTCCGCATGGGTAACCGAAGTATGATTCTGGATGATGCAAGTTTTTAGTTCGTCATGAGGTTTAAGGGCCGTGTGGGTTTCATTCTTGCTTGTGAGAGTGATCTTGAAGGATAAGCTGTTGTGAGATTTTCTGTCATACCTAGAAGCCAAGTGGTGATTCTTTCGTTTGTACGAGGCTCTAGAAAATGGTCTTCTTTGTATGTGTGAGACAATTGAAGAGGATGAGTTCAAGTATTGTACTTTCTCACTTGTGCGAGAAATTGGAGAGGAAAAAAATGTCTCGCTTTTAGTTTCAGCTTGTTGTTGAGAATAGTCCTCGGTGTGTGATAATGTTGTCGTTGACGTGATCAAATTAATACTACTTATCTATAACAACTTCAGTATTATTTAAAAAGTAGTCATCAAAATAAAAAGGGTAAAGTAACCCAAAGTCGTCTCTCAACGAACACGAAATTGATTTCTAACAAATTAGTTCTTATAAAAATTATACAAAATAATTAGTCAAATAAAATAATATTGAAAAAAATAATAATAGAAGAAGATAAAGATAAAAAGATATAAAAAATAATGATAATAAAATATATTGATTCCACTACTTTTTCAAAATAGATTCATCATCAGTTATCTAAAAATTATTACTCAATTAATTATTGTTGTATATTTGCAAATTAATCAATGTAAAGTCTTAATTAATTTGTTGATGTTCTCATTTTTACCCAGAGTACAGTCTCAATTAAAAGTGACAACCTTAAATTATCTACGATAAAATCAACCAAAGTACAGTTGTGTCTATTCTTTTATCTCCTCACCAAATAAAAAACTTAATTAATCAAAGTAAAGTCTTGATTAGTAAATACCTTTAACCAAAGTAAAGTCTCAATTATTGGTAAAAACTCATTCAATCACATGAAAGTTTTTAAATAAAATCAAAGTAAAGTCTCAATTAAATATAAAAATCCTTGGACTCATATCATCAACATGCATATAGATTTAAAGTCATTACTTTCAATTTGATTTAAGAAACAAAAGACATTGATAAATTAAAACCTCAACAATAATAAAAAGAACAAAAAAATTATTTCATTCTAACTTCAAAATCCATAATGAAATTACAATGGAACCAACCCTCAACCCTAAAAGTTTAGCCCTTCATGAAATGCAAAAAAAAAAAAACAAAATAGAAGAATAGAGGGGGGAGAGAGAACAAAATTAGGTTCCCTAAAGGGTCCCTAAACTCCAAAGTTCGGAACTTGTCTTTTTCCCCTTGGTCTCTTTATATAGAATTTGGACGGGGCTTTTCTGTTCTCAAATATCTTTAAAGATATAATTTATTTTTATAGTTATTATGAATATCTAAAAATATTTGGAAAGATTTAGCTAATTTTAAATTTTTTTTGACAAATAAAGTTGGTTGATAATTTCTGATATAATTAAATAAATAAATTATTTAAAGATATCTGATAAATTATCACCAAAAAATATTTTCATTAATTTTCTAAATCAGTCATTTGCAATCCTATTATTCAAATTTGCTGGAAAATCCAAATATATCAATAATTTTATTTTAGCCCTTCTTTATTTGACCAGTCTTGAATATTTTGACTAGACTTTAACAAAGTTTAAGCTATTGAGTTATTGATTGTGCAATGAGAGGCTGACATGTGTCAACATTCTCTGTCTTCTAAAATTAGGGTTTCCTGCATCATTGTAGCTACGTTGTTGGTTTCTCGCACAGGTTGAAGTTCGAATGGTTAGGCAACAATGGTTCATTTTTTTGAGTTCATTCTCGTGTGTTTAACGGAGTCGCGAGGTTAGCTGTAGATGGTGAACTAAGATGCTGGTAGTGCTGAGGGATTTTACAATGCAGGTGCATCGAAGTTTTGTGTCATCGTGAAGTGCAAGTGTAGGGAATAAGGTGGTAGTTAGTGAATTGGCTGCAAGATCTACTTCTTCTAGCATGATAATGATATTGTGCGTGAATGGAGAATGACACTATCGTCGCCGTATTGGAGCCCAACTTCTTCTTTTTTTAAGTTTTGTTTTTTAAGCAAATGCTAAAGACAATGTAAACTTATTTGACATGCTACTCGGAAATTTTTGGACAATTATTATTTTGACTTACGCGTTTAAAAGTAATAGCAAAGGCTTACTTACGTTCGTTTTTTCGTTCAATGGTATCAAAGGTTTAGTTTTTCCGTTACATGAGTACATTTTATAAAGTTTCATGACGCCCTAAATTGGGGTGTTACATAATCCAAGCCTCGGCTGATTAGATGGATATTTAGGCTCCAAGAGTTTGACTTAGACATTCGTAACAGGAGCGAAACACAAAATTAAGTGGCGAGCCACCTTAACTGGATTGAGAAAGCTACTGATGAAGCTTCACCAATCCGTGATGATTTTCCCGATGAAAGTTTGTTCACTATCTCTAATTCTTCCCCTCTTAGTTTGCAAATATTGTTAATTTTCTTGTTGCTTTTGTTTTCCCTCCCTTGGCATCCAAAGCTCAAAATGACAAGACTAAGAGCGATGCCAAGTATTATGTTTGGGATGACCCATATTTGTGGAAGTTGTGCAGTGACTAGGTCATTAGAATATGTATTCCTGACCATGAGGTTGAGTCAGTCCTACAGTTTTGTCACTCTTCAGCACCTCATGATCACCTTGATACTCAAAGGACCGCTTATAAGGTGTTTGATTGTGGTTTGTATTGGCCTACCGTCTTTAAGGATGCATGGAAGTTTTTGATGTCTAGGGTATATATTTCATGGGTCCCTTCCTTGTCTATCTTGGTTTCTCCTACATTCTGCTTGTTGTTGATTATGTTTCAAATTGGGTGGAGGACAAAACCACCAGGACTAACAATGCTTGTGTTGTTGTGGATTTGATTAGATCTCACATCTTTTTGTAGGTTTGGAGTACAACGAGCCATTATTAGTGATTAGGGCATACACTTTGCAATAGATCCATGCAGGCTTTGCTTAAAAAAATGGGGTTGTGCAATTTCCACACCATATCACCCCACGCTAATGGCCAAGTTGAGATTACAAATAAAGAGATTAAGAGGATGTTGGAATAGATTGTGCAACCCAACAAGAAGGATTGGAATAATAGATTGGAGGATGCTCTTTGGGTGCATAGGACTGCTTACAAGGTACCCATAGGGATGTATCCTCATCGGGTTGTCTTTGGTAAAACATGTCACCTTCCTATATAGATAGAGCACCGAGCCTACTAGGCTATTGAATCCTGCAATCTTTCTCTTAACCAAGTTGGGGAGGAAAGGAAGCTTCAGATGAATGAATCAGATAAGATTTGATTGGAAGCCTATGAGATCTCTAAGTTCTACAAGGAGAAAACCAAGAAATTCCATGAAAGCTTGATAGCTAGAAATGAGTTTGTGGTTGGAGACAAAGTGTTACTTACAACTCCATGCTTGGTCTCATGGGCGGTAAACTTCGGTCAAAGTGGATAGGTCCTTTTGTTGTAACTAATGTTTTCCCTTATGGTGCAGTTGAGATCAAAAAGTGAATCCAAGGACAAAAGCTTCAAAGTTAATGGGCATCGTCTGAAGACCTCCTTGCTTGACACCACTTCTCTTCTCCCACCATCACTTATGAAGTCTTCTTTCTCTCATCCTAACTTTTCTTACACTTGTCCAATTTCATCTGTTAATATTTGACTGCCTAATCTTCTTGTATATGCCACATTGGGACAATGTGTAGTTTAAGTGTGAGGGGTGGGGTGTAGGGGGGAGGGGTAGGGAGAAAGACTACTTTTTCTACTTTTTGTTCTATTTTTGCGCATGTGTTTTGTAAAATAAATTTTGCATGTATTTCTTTGTTTTTTGTGGAAGTTTTGCACTTTATTTTGGGCACTTACTTCACTCTTGGAGGATTTGAGTTGCTTGATGTTTTGTGTACTGAAATTATTGCTCTTCTCTGCATGTTAACTTGTTTTTTCAGATAAACTTAACCTTTGTGAGGTTTTGAGCCACTATTTGTTCTTTCTTGTGTGTTATGCCTTTTGATTGCTTGCACAATGGCCTTGGCTATACTATGTTTGATTCTTCTTGATTCACATGCATGTTTGGAGATGATCTAGGAAATTTTGTTCTGTTAAGCAACTAGCCGGATGAGCCTACCTTGAACTGTTTTCTTCGATAACCCCTTTGAGCTTGTTTACCCTCTTTTTGTGTGTTTATTGTCATGAATAAATCAACTCTTTCCTAGCTTTTATCTTGTTATATCCTCAAGTTTATCGTGTTTTGTATTATTTTGTGTTTTAGTTGTTTTATGCTTGTTTTACCTCTAATCTCTCTTTTAAGTGTTAAATAAGTTAATAGGACGCATTTGTGGTGGAAGAAAACAAGCAAGAACTCAAGGGAGCATGATTGGACAAGAAAAGGTTGATTTTGAAGCAAATACCTACATCTGGCGCCACTGGAATCACGCTCAGTGCTTCAAATACATAATGCTGAGCGCCACAAGGCTGAGCGGTGGAAAGTGGGGCTGAGCGCCATTTAGTTCGCAAAATCTGGCGCTGAGCGCTGTTGAGACAAGGCTGAGCGGTGACTCTCAGACATGTCAAAAAATGGGTTTTTAATCTTGTTTCTCACGAGGGTTTGGACTATTCCTCATTTTACACAATAGAGAAACACTTTTGGGAGCTTGGAGAGCCTCTTAGAGGTTGCTAGGGGTGTTGGGAAGCTCTCCCACTTCTCCTTGGGTCTTCTCCTCCATTCATGGTGGTTTTCCCCCTTTTGGAGTTGGAGAGGAAGATGGGTTACAAATTGGAGGTGTTGATACGAAGGGGAGGCACAATTGGAGCATGGAGCAACTGCTAAGAACCTTGGGAGAGGGCTTGCATCTTCTCTTTGGTTTTCATCTCTTCCCTATCTCTCTAATTTGTAAAACCTAGGTTCTCCACCATGGAGAGCTAAACCTATTTGTTTTGAGATTAGATGTAATGACCTAAATTCTTGTGTATTTTGTGATGTTAATCCATTTGCTTTTCCATTTCTATGTTAGCATTTGATTTTCATGCTTATGCTTCCTTTGGTTTGGCCACCCATGCATGATTTGTGGTTCTTAAGGTGTTGGAAAATGTCTTTTAAACCTAGAATTGAAATTGAATGCCTAATGGAGCTTGTATCTAAGGATAGAACATGATTCATTAGTAATCTTAAGACTCTTGAATTTAATGCATGATTTCACTTGTTAAGGATTCGAGGAATTGAAACTTGATGAGTTATCATACACTCAAAGTCGCTAGGAATACGATTTGAGTATTATTATGAGTTGATTTTGACATGAAATTGGAATTGAAATGTTTTTGAATGCATGAGAATAAAGTGAATGAAATCTAGTCTTGACAATTGTATATAATCTATGTTAAATTTTTTGTTGCACACCAACTGTTTGATAAAATACCAAAAAGAGTTTCTTTGCATTTTTTGTGAGCTTTGTTGTCTATTTGAGTTGTGAATTGTGACATTTGTCATGTATTTCACAAGTCCCTGTGGAGAGAACAATATATTTATTACTTGCTACGTGCGACCAGTTCACTTGCCATTTTTCACCTAACAGTTGGTACTTGGATTTGTTCTTTAATGGTTCATTTTGTACAGTGGCCTTGGAAGTTTTTTAAATTACAAAATGAAAACAAGAAAGAAAAAAGAAAGAAAAGAAAAATAAAAGAAAAGAAAAAGAAAGAGAAATTGTTTTTGGCCATTGTATGAGGATTGAAATTGGAAGTGTAGGAGTTTGGGATTGCCTTCATGCTTGATTTTGACTTATTTCCTATTGCTCCTCTTTTTCCTTTGGTTCTTAGCTACTTATCCATACATTCGACACCTTGTCCTCAACCTCTTTACATACCTAAGAAGTCATGTTGATCCCTATGTGCATGTGGCTTGATTTGTTGATTTTATAGGCCTAACTAGTCTGTTTGATGCTTATTGTCATGGGTACTTTGAGAGTAAACAATAGCTTAGACATTTGAGTGATACAATGCATATTCTATGAATTTATGTTGCTTTGGATTCACCTTTTGAGCTTACTTGAGTTACTTGACATGTTTTAAATTGCTTGGATGATGTTCATAGATATCTTACAACTTTGACTCCCCTTGTGTTGGATGTGTTCCATTTGTTTGTTTGTTTTTGCCCTATGCATGTCTCTCGTTGTTTTGTATTGCTTCATGTATTTGTCGTGCAAAAGGCTAAGTGTGGGGGAGTTTGATGAGTCATTATTTCCCCATATTTACTTACCTTTTTGTACCCATCTCTATTGATGTGTAATGCTTAATTATCTATCTTTAGTGCATTTTCATTTTGTAGGCTTCATTATGCCAACAATTCAGATTTTTACGAATTTGGATTTACTTGGTCTAGTTTTTGTGCTTAATTAATTTTAGGTTTTGTTGTGAAGAATTTTTGGGCTTGGACATTTATTTTGTGAAGAGAAGAGTGCCATGTTAGTGCCATATCATCTACTCCACATCGACCTTTGTTTCGACATCAAAATTTGGGCCCATAGTGACATTTTTGTAATTCTCTTAACCAGAATGACATTTTTGTAATTCTACACATGTGTGGTGATATGACCACGTTGGGGTTTAGGGTTTTAGTGGGCGAGACCTCAGTTTCACATTTTCTATCTTCTCTTTTGCATTTTTAGAGAACTTTGGAGAGACATTGATGGCAACCACTATATTTTAACGTTTTGGTTCAATTTGGAAAACACCCAACTTAGGGTTTGACATTTTGGTTTGATTATTTACATTCTAGTTTGATTTCTCCTTTTCTATGATGCATTTCTATTCTGGTTTACGGTATAACTCAAATCCCATGGAGAATTAATTTTGAGTATTGATTCTTTGATAATGTAATGAAATCTTGAGATTTTGTGCATGTTTTGTGTTGTTTATGTTACTCTTCATCATTTTAATCGGTGCTTTATTGTTGAATATAAGCATGCTTAATGTTAGGATTCTTCTTCTTGCATTTGAAACAAACTTGAATCATGCTTAATGTTTTTAGGTTGTTGTTTCCAAATGTCCTCACAAATGCTTAATCAATGGGTGTGATTAAGTGATGCGTGCTTTGCTTAATTGCATAATGAGTCGTGTTAATCTTCATTTAATATGGTGATTTGTGATAGGTGGAATTACATTCCAATAAGAGAATCAATACCCCTTTATTCACTAGTTTATGTAATTATTGTTACTTTGTGAATCTACCAAACTGCCCCCTTGTGTTGCATATGGAACCTTTGATTGAAAACATTGGTCACTGGGAGATGACCTTGGGTTAACTTCTAAGTATTACATTTAAACTGTTTTATTTGGTTGGGTACGACCTCGATCATGTGACAATCTCTATAATTGAGGCAAAGTATATAACACCTGGTCATGTTGTGCTCAAATCATATGGCTAAAACATAAACTTTTGGTTTATGGTGTGAAGTTGGAAAATGTACCCTTGTATTGTGACAACACTAGCGCAATTAATCTAACTATGAATCCAATATAGCACTCTAAAACCAAATGTATTGAGATAAGTCATCAGTTTATTAGAAATCATGTTCTAAAAGGTGTTTCTGAAATTAAGTTTGCTAAAATAGTGAATCAATTAGCTGATTTGTTCACTTAACCACTTCCTCATTATAGGTTTAACAACTTAGAACAAAATTAGGTATCCGGGATATGGAAAATGTGATTTGATAAATTTCTAGCTTGTTAATCATATTGAATCGAGCTTTAATTTATGTAAATTGTTATATTATGCATAAAGTGTGATCTGCCAATATTTTAATTTGTTAAATCTATAAAACAACACATAAATTTCACTTAACCTATCACTTCATGTAATATGTGTGATTTGGAACATTTTTAATTTGTTGATTTTGTAGTTTTTATGTGTTGATTTCACTAATAGTGATTTGAATATTCATGAATTAAAATCAATTGGTTGACTAGTCAAATAATATATCACAAGACTTTGTATGTACTATGGTAGCAACTATTGTATCAGCTAAAACTACATTTTTATATTTCATTGACCTTAAAGCACTTTTATTCCATGATTTCCAATATACATGCATTTTTTGTGATATCAAATGAGTATATAATACATAAAATATCTGGGAAACATCATGCTTTATGATCATACACTAATAAACATGCATTTTAATTGGCTTTGATTGATCATTCTGCACTAATTACGAAAATACTATGCAAATCAAATAACTGATTATAAAATGTAATGATTCATAAATACTGGTCTTGGCATCATGCATTTGCACGCATATTTGTTAGTAAAAGCCAAATCACAATACAAAACGCATCGTTGTCAAAGAAATGTGAATTCTGATGAGTAAAATCTACGCTCCTCCCACACCAACCTCTCTTATTGCTAAAACTCATAGGAGACCTGTGTAAGTTTGAAGTGGTGATTTAAGCCAAGAAGGGGGGTTGAATTGACTGTTTAAAACTTTTTCAAAAGCATAAAACCCCTTTTAATTGAATCAAAGAGACTGTGAAAATCGAATGAAAAAGTTGCTGAATAGTACACTTTGATCGGTCAAAAAATAAAACAGCAGACTAATTTGTTCTTGAGCTATGAAACAGTCGAATAAAATTTTAAATTAATCGGCTTAAATCTTGGGAATTTATGCAGAGTGCAAAATTTGCAGATTTAACTCAAATAGTAAACTTTTACATACAAGACTTGTTCCAATCAATATTTATAACAGGTATACAACCTCATATTACACAAGAACGCATTAAAGCAAAACAAAGAGTGAATTACTTGGTTTTCTTGTGTTTTGAGAGTGATTCAAAGTGAGTGAGATGAAGGAAAGAGAATTGCACAGTTTTGTTTATACTGGTTCACTCAATCACAAAGCTACATCCAGTTTACCAGGACAACCTGAGCCTAGTTTCCACTATATTCAAAAGTTTGAAAAATCACACACTAAGATTACACTTTTGAACAAAGAAACTCCCAAGATTTTGACTCACATAAAAATCTAGACTAAAACCCTGCAAGAATCACACTTATAAACTTGAAATCACATCAAGCAAACAACTAGAGGCATAAGAACTACAAAACGTGATGGTGGCTCTCCCTAGCCAATCATACATGTGTTCTTCAAGCTACTCACAAGCCAAAATACCTCTAAGATCAACCAAGATCTTCAATCAACACATTGAAATTGGGTATTGTAGAGAGAGAAAGAGTTTTCCAGTGATGAATGACAAGTTTTCGCGCTTTAAAACTCAAAATTACACATATGCTTTCGAAAACACAACATACATTGTAACATCTCGTCCGGATATTATGGATTTTAAATAACAAAATAAAGACATAATAGTAATACCTCATTTATTATAAATTCATTTCCCAAAAATGTGGGAAATTTAAAACTTTATTACCTCATAACGTAACTCAAATCCGAAATTTATAAACTCAAATATAAAAGGCAAGTTCAATAATCCAAATGATTACAAAATCCTTTAAATTTCATAAATAATAAATTTATAGATGTTCCTGCAGAGAACAAATAAGATGAGTTAGACACAAGCGTCACCTTCCCATGTAGTCCGCTATCTCCTCAGTTGGCCTCTTCCCGGTTGATACGTGTCAGCTTGAACCCAGGAGGGGTTACCTGCAGAAGAGTCTCTGACGCTCAAGTAAGTCAAAGCTCTCAGAAGGTCAAATAAGTGATTAATGAATGTGCACCTTTAATTACTGGGGTCCACGCGTATTTATAGAGCATTAATGATGTCTGATTACCTTATGGGCCGGGCCTTGACTTGGGCTCTAGCTTAGGCTATGAGTGGGCCTGGGCCCTAACCCAGGCCCTTAAGACCTATTGAACGCGGGGGCTTCTATTTTCACTAAGTTTATTGGAGTTGTCGGCCTTGACGGCTTATATTGGTTACATGAGGTGTCGGTTATTCTTCTAGATGTATAGGTTAAAACCGGTACAAGTTAGGCTGAATACTTGGCTGCCTTGATATATGCATTGTTTACTTATTTGGTCGAGTTTGGCTAGGTGTGGTACACCAGTCCCCTAGTCTTGTCCGATATGAGTTGTCGGTCAAGGGTGATATGTGTTGGTATGCTAGCGGAACCGGCTAGGTGTGATACAATAGAAAACCCCAAGATAGCCCACGCTCTAGCTCTATGCCTCACCAGATCCACCTGCAATATCATCTGCTCACGTATAATGCAATACACGATCATCGCCAAACACAAGCAGATAGGGTGAGCTAATAGTAAAAAACATGTATATATAATTCAAATATATTAACACAAATACACCAAAGGAACACTATCCTTTGATTCCATACCACATGGCCACCACCATGTCATCCATGATTTACGTCTTTAGATGAATACCACAAAATGTCTTGCTGTCACACTTACAAACCACAACTTGTAGAACACGTGCGAAAAACTTGCTACAGACCATACCTCATAACGCCAGGTGGAGTTCCCCATACGAACATAATTCGTAACGTCTCAAGACTACCAAACTTGTCAGTTAAATACCGAGGAGGCCAATCTACGTGGACCCATCTGTACGAGCCACAACTCACATACTCATACTGGTAACACTCGCCAACTCGAGCCACAACTTAAGAGTTCATCGTGTTCATCCGCCATCCTGAGCCCAACTCAAGAGATGCAATTCCGAGCCACAACTCAAGGAATTCCACGTGTTTAACTTGAATCCCGAGCCACAATTCAAGGGATACGTTCCGAGCCACAACACAAGGAACACTCCAACAAGCCGACCTTTAAGGTATCACTAAAGCCTTGTAGACCACACACATAAAAAAGAGCAAGTCGTATGTCTCCACATTATCGCTTGACGTTGCTTTTGAGCCGCCATGCAAAATTTGCTTCCAGATTGCCTGGCGGGGGCCTCGTGTCGCAAGGCGCCAAACGCCTCTGAACACACTCACCGCTAGGCGCCACGCGCTCCAATGCTCCTCTAATTTGGTAGCTACCGCCTGGCGGGTCAAACACTACCGCCAAGCACGACACCAGTACTTGCACAATACTGATTTTTAACCATCCAGAACAAATTGCAACCCGCAATCTAAGCATCAAAACTTGTAGTGATATCTACTAAGATCATTGCATCAATTCTCACCGGTTTGGCTTCTAACCAATGCTTATATTCCTCTTTTGAGATTCACTAATTCCCAATCATTCACTTCACCTAATCCGATCCAACACTTAGATTTAGTCAAGTGCTACTACCCCATAAAACTCATACCACAGTGCCTAAAGAGTACCTATTTTCGGTCCTGAACTTAAACATTCCATCCATTTTACAACAGTTGTAATGTCACACTACCTTAACCTTTAACGTACCACAAGATCATCTATTCAACGTTATGGTCAACCTTACTTATAAGTTAATAGTGAAACAGAAGCACTTTGCTCATGATTAACCAATACTAGCCACCTCAGCATATTATCATTTAGACCACGACACTAGTTACAATACCAATTTTCCCTTCCATGCTTCAAATCCCATCTTATTCCATTAACCATACTTGCTCTCCAACACCCAACAACATGTGAACTGTCTTTTTATTAAATTTTCATAACTATTGTATCCCAACACTTACCAAATGAATGACCCCCAGGCGGTTCCTATCAGGAACCCATAAATGAACAAAAAATGGCACACGTAGCCTGACGGCTTTGAAGACCAGCCAAGCGATTTTTGGAATTTTCCAGAAACCCAAAAAGTTAAGCATGGACAACAAAGAATTCAACCATAATCAGCCTATAAATCATGCAATTAAATTCAAACTATAAAAGTACCAATTGTAGCTCTCCTAACCTGGATTTCTTGCCCAACTTGATAAAACCTTGAGTTCTCCCTTGATCCACACTAGTCTCCTTTGCTCTTCCATAATTCTGCTATTCTTCTCACTCCAACCCTATTTCTATTCGGAATTTCCTCTCCTCACAATGTACACTAATGGCAGACTCAAAACTAGCCTCACTTATTCATAATTGGCCGATTAAGTAATCCTTAATTATGGTTAATGGCAAGAAAACGAAAATGACATTAAAGTTACGTTTAATTATGATTCAATGGCTATCTCATGGTGGTTTTCCAGCCCCTTAGCTGCCCCATCTGAGGATTAAGGTTTGTCAGACAATTCATCTTCATGCCAAAAAATTTGGGCGTAAAGAAAATTTAATTTGGGTCTACCAAAGTTCAAACCCACAACCATGCCAATGTCAAGTCAATCCATAACCAATTCAACCAATTCATGTTTCGTGATAATTCCTATAAATCTATGATTATATTATCACTCATTATGATCAAGCACTTTATTATTAAAATAAGAATCAATTAAATAACACACAAAGGCATGCATAAGACTTGAATCCAAGTCCTCTCAACATAACCAAGTACTCTTAACCACTTGAACTAGTACTTTTCCACATCATAACCATTAACATTTAATGACATAAAGGCTCTCACTACCCGCATTTATTAATTATTTATTTATTTAATTAATTAAATTTCGCGGGTCTTGCGTATATAGTTTGGTTTAGGTGAAATCAGTTGGTTGAATTTTTTGTACAATCAGTTGATTTCACTTGACTTAAGTGAAATCAGTCGATTGAAAAATAATTCAACTGATTGAATACATTCATACCAGAAACTATATACTACAAGTCTTTTAAATTGTTAAAACCTATTTTAACAGATTAAAAGAGACACACTAAGACTAACAAGACATCTAACCTATGTCATATAGCCTACTAACATGATATAACATCTAATCATTATATTTAACACATTATTTCCATATTTAATACACTAAAACCTTAATGTTCAAGTGAATTTTCATCATTCTTCATGAAACCCATATGATGTTCTTGAACTTGGTGATGAGTCATTCTTTAGTGCTTAATTATCTTTTGTTAGTGTATTTTCCTCAATTGGGCTTCATTGGGCTATTATTCCGAATTTTGAGTAATTTGGCATTAATTGGTCTAATTTTTGTTTCTAATTATTTTTAGGTATTTTGTGAAGCAAATTTTGGAGTTTGCACACTAATGTTTGCGACATGTCAATGAGCCTGTCCACGTCACTAGGCCACCATTCTCAGCCCATAGTGACATTTTTGTAATTATGAGTGATAAAATGACAGTTTTGTAAATATGTGCAACTATAATGATGTGACCACATTTTTAGTTCTTCTTCTTCATGGGTAGCCACTCTCTTTCTCCCCCATTCTCCATTTTCACGTTCTTGAGCTTTGTTGGTGACCCATGGAGGTGCCTCTTTCGTTTTTCATGTTTTAGCACTCGTTTTTAGTGTTTTTATGCACTAATGACAGCATCCAATGCAGGTTTTACATTTTGAACTCATTCGCTAGCTTGGGCATTTGATTTTATTGATTATATTGAGTTAGAACAACACTCATGTATGGGGTTTTCAGTTTTATATCACAACAACCATTTTTTCCATTAAAGCTTTAGAATTCTCTATTACTCTTGAATTTGCGTTTTAATAAGACCCAAGTTAGGGTTTAATGTTCTGTTTTGGTGAATTCCATTTTGAAGTGTTGAATTGCTCCATTTCCATGTCTTTCTAAATTCGTGTATTGACTCCTTGATGAAAAATGCAATGAAGTTTTGAGGTTGTGCCTGTTTTATGAAATCTGCTATGTCTTTATCTTGAATTTGTGGAATGTATGTGGGTCATCTGTTTATGCTTAATTTATAGATTAATTGCATATGTTTGGGTTAGGTTATGTTCATTGCTTAATTACATAATGAAACTAGACTATAACTTTCGCTTAGTGGGTTATTGTCTAGTGGATTGAGAGTATGCAAAGGTGTTAATTTGGTGGCCTATGATAAGTGAAATTACGTTTGAATCAAGGAAGTCAGTATGTTTTTAATCACTATTGCATTTAATTTTATCTGCTAATTAGCATTCGAATCTGCCAACCCCCCTTGTGTTTTGTGAGTTGAATTGCACCTGGAAAACAATCTTTGAATGAAAGGTTTGGTCACTGAGAGACGACCTTGGTTGAACTACTGAGTATTACATTTAACATATTTTATTTGGTCGGGTACGACCTTAATCACTTGGCTTTATCAAATCTTTGCTTCAAGCTTGCTTATGCCAACAATCTCCCCTTGATTTGATGAAGCCAACACCCTCAAGTTGAATTGATGAGCTAAGATCCATTGAGAAACCTGAAAAAGCTTTTGCATATACCAATATACAAACATACATCCAAGCAAAAGCACACAAGCATACATACATACCAGCTTTAGGTCGAGTTCCAATGGATTATTAATGTGATAAAAGCTTTCAAGAGGATATTGTTGATTGTAAGGCCCAGAAAAAATAATTATATTTTTTAGGTGATAATTGGCCTTGAGGAATACTAATTAAATTAATTATATTGTTGATTGTAAGGCCCAGGAAAAATAATTATATTTTTAAGGTGATAATTGACCTTGAGGATATTGGCTTTAGATAGATCTTTTAAACCTACACTCAGTTTAGAAGTTAACTAAGTACTTAAATTTGCACTCATTAGTGGACATCATGGAGTTGGTAAGGCAAACCAACTTTAGGTCGAGTTCCAATGGATTATTAATGTGATAAAAGCTTTAAAGAGGATATTGTTGATTGTAAGGCCCAGAAAAATAATTATATTTTTAAGGTGAAATTGGCCTTTAGGAATACTAATTGAATTAATACAGAAAGTCATAAATAGAATTGAAGAGTGGCACAATTGGTGAAAGCCTTAGTCATGGATTAACAGTCAAGGATTCCTAATGTGTGCATTTAAAGCAATTATGTTTTTTTAAATATTGTCTTATTATTGTGTAGAGGTGTTGATGTGCGTTTTGAGCATGATTTATATGTTGGAAGTGGCTTATATTTTATTTGGTATGTTTTGTTCTTATAGGACCAAGTTGTACTCCACAAGTCTGTTGAATTGATCTAATACTCGATTGTTGGCTCGATGTCTTCCTACTCCGATGAAGCTCTAATGACGGCGTAGGGGTGCCTACAAAAGACATTCTAATGCTTAAGTTAGCACTTGTGATGTTAGGGATTCAAAGAATATTTTTATGTGTAATCAATGCATAGAACAACGTACTATTTATACATTTTTTACTTGAGGGTCCTATCTGGAATGGCCTTTTGGGCCCAAAATACCTCTTTTAACTATTTCTGGATCCAATGGCAATGGGTGAAATTACAAGAAGAACCCTTAATAGTTGCTGATAGGCAGCTTATGAGTAAATACGGCTGGATACCACATATTTCATGGGGGATTCTAAGTATATAGTATCCAATATGCGGACATGTGGGATTTGAGGGCTGCATACTTTTGGGCCGCGTAGTTAGCTGAGTGGATATGGATGATTACCTCTTACTCATACAGCTTCATAGTGTATTGTTTATGGAGGTTTCCTTCTTGCATGTCAGTTGGACGCTTAGGGTCGTCTACTGCATACTAGTGTATTCCCCGATGGATGCTTACTGTGTAATAAGGGGTTCCTTAGTACAAATTAGGTGGCCTTGAAGGTTGTTGGTGGCTTCTTACTATGTACTAAGGGGTTCCTAAGTTTAAAGTAAGCAGCCTTGAAGGTTGCTGGTAGTTGCTTACTGTGTACTACAAAGCAAGCAGCGTTAAAGGCTGTTGATGACTGCTTACTATATACTAAGGGGTTCCTTAGTACAAAGTAAGCGACCTTGAAGGTTGCTAGTGACTACTTACTATGTATTGTAAGATCCGAAGAATTTAAATAATTAAATAAATAATTATTTAATAAATGTGGCTAATGGAAGTCTTTATGACATTAATTATTAGTCTTTATGACGTGGAAAAGTACTAGCTCAAAATGGTTGTTGATTGTGTTGAGAGGACTTAGGTTCAAGTCCTATGTATGCGATGTTGTATGTTATTTTTTATTTGTGTATTATTTGGTTAATATGATTGATCCTAAGGAGTGATAATAGAATCCTAGATTTCTAGGAATTATCACGAAACATGGATTGGTTGAATTGATTATGCTCTTGCCTTATAATTGAATGTTTGTGTGTTTAAACTTTGCTAAGAACGAATTAAACTTTCTTTTTTTTCCAAAATTCTTTTTGGCATGAATGTGAAAGGTCATAGAAACTCTAGTGTTCTAAGTGCAGACAAGGGGGCTGGGAAAATAACCAATAATGGTCATTGAATAACCATTAAGTAAATTTTTTTAATTAATTCATTTTTGTGGAGTAAAGGGTGATTAAAGGGTAGTAATTTAGAGAGAGAAGGGAACTAGAGGAGAGTGGAGGATTGTAATTTTGTGTGGGGTTTGGGCAGAGATTTTCCAAAGGATTCGAGCTACTTTGAAGAGAGGGTTGAGAGCTATTGGTTGGAGAGGCCAACAGAGGCTATTGGAGATCAAGCAAGAAGTGTGAATTGTCATTGGGACAAGGATTTCCAGGTAAGGGTAGCTGCTCCTGCTTGTTATTAAAATTGTGTGATGTACTGTGAATTGTCAAGATCCCAATTGCATGAACCCTCATCTTGTATGCTAATTTTCGTAGGTTTCTGGGTTTTCGCCTTAAAACCGCCTATCGGTCATGAGTGTGCCGCCAAGCGACTCATCTATTTCTGCCTAGTTTTATGAGTTCTGGTATGAACCGCCTGGCAGCAATGAACTACAATCAGGCGACGTGACATTGTTTGCATTATTTTTGTGTTGTTCTGTGCAGGAGTCCTTGCGACTTTTGGAATTTATTTGTTGTATATTGTGTTTGATGATTAATGCTATAAATTGAGTGGAATTGGGCTGTATAATAAATCTTTCCAGCCAGGGTGAGTGGTGATGATTAATGCTATAAATTGAGTGGAATTGGGCTGTATAATAAATCTTTCCAGCTAGGGTGAGTGGGTGATCATTGGATTAGGAGAGAGCTTGAAAGAGGACAAGTAGGAACCTGATTCCTGTGTCTAAATATTCATTAATATTAATAATGTTTTTGTGCATTGTACTTCCTGGATTGATTATGAACTCGAGCTAACCATATGGTGGAGCTGTGTACCGAAAGAATTAGGGGGATTTTCACACAAAGAAGGAAACTTGGAATTCCCCAGAACTTGATACGCCACCTGGCGTTGCGTAATCTCCCGCCAGGCGATAACGCTAGTTTTCCAGTCTGGCGTTTTGGCTAAGCTAGATGCGAGGGTTGAGTTTTAGGGAATATTAATATAAAGTCAGGTGGACAAGATTAGTGTATTTATACTTGGTGGTTTGGAATGAGTTAATTAAGAGTACCTTATTACGTTAATGTGTATTTCATAGGGCAATGTTCATTGATGAGGGAGAAAGGATAATTTTATTTGAGATTGTAGGTGCTGGAAAACATAGTTTTCTTTAGGTATGGACTTTTGGGACGTTGGATAATCTTACCGTAGTGAGTTAAGGTATAAATCATGATTGTGTAGCTTTGATTGAGCGATATACGAGGGGAAGGTTTGGAACTATGGCAATGTGATATAAATAGTTGCATGATGAAGAGATAATGGATAGGGTATCATTTTCCTAAGTTTGAAGGCATGGTGTAATGATAAAGTATTTGGTGAATCACATGTCTTGAATATGTGAAATTGTGAATATGAGTTATAGGTAATTGAACCATGTGTGGTGTGGTAATTAGAATCTGATTCTGATATGTGAGTGTGCATTGTTACCTTTGGAAGTATTTGGGATTGAAAAACAATCTATTTTGGGTGCCAAAACCAGTAGAACTGTACTACTAGTGTGGTGCCTAACGGTCTATTTTCGTTATCATGCTGTGATGTGAGGCTTGGATTAGGAGATGTTATGTCATGAGCGGGTAGGTTCATGGCTGGTGGTGAACATGTGATGTTATGAGCGAGGAGGTTCATATCCTGATACTCTCGTATACGAGCGAGGAGGTTCATATGTTTCGTGCTCACACTTGAGAGATGCTGCGATCGAGAAGGTTCGTAGCTAGTGGATCTCGTGTGTTGGACTACGGGCGGGATGTCCGTAGAGTTGGTCTACGAGCAGGGAGGTTCATAGAGGCAGGACCACGAGCGAGCATGTTCTTTGAAGCATCGTATATCCTTAGTCCATGGTCAATTATTTGTGTGATTTACAGGTTGAAAAGCCTTGGAGTATTAAGGTCTTGGCCAAGAAATAAATAGAATAAAATAGTTAGGTGTATCTTGATTTTATTAACTTGTATGTTAATTATTTATGAGCTCACCCTTTCTGTTTGCGACGAAGAGAGGGCTAGTATGGGACTATTGAGCTAGGGATTTGATTACGTTTTTTGGGTTTATGGGAACTTGTAATGAAATTAGTAAAGTGGATTATTTTTTTTGAAGCGCGTTGAACAAATTTTCAAATTTTCCCACGTTTGGAAATAATAAAATTATGACGTTCATTTTTCCATTATTTATTTATTTATTTTAATAATTTCCAATAGGGATGTTACATGTACTACAAAGTAAGTGGCCTTGAAGGTTGTTGATAGCTGCTTACTATGTACTAAGAAGTTCCTTAGTACAGAGTAAGTGACCTTGAAGGTTGCTGATGGCTGCTTACTGTGTACTACAAAGTAAGCAGCCTTGAAGGCTATTGATGACTGTTTACTGTGTACTAAGGGGTTCCTTAGTACATAGTAAGTGGCCTTGAAGGTTGCTAGTGATTGTTTACTGTGTACTATAGAGTTAGCAGCCTTGAAGGTTATTGGTGGATGCTTACTGTGTACTATAGAGTAAGCAAACTTAAAGGCTGTTGATGGCTACTTACTATGTACTAAGGGATTCCCTAGTACAGAGTTAGCGGCCTTGAAGGTTGTTGGTGGCTGTTTACTATGTACTATAGAGTAAGCAACCTTGAAGGTTGTTGGTGACTACTTATTGTGTACTATAGAATAAGTGACCTTAAAGGTTGTTGATGGCTGCTTATTATGTATTAAGGGGTTCCTTAGTACAAAGTAAGCGACCTTGAAGGTTGTCGGTGGCTATTTACTGTGTACTACAGAGCAAACATACTTGAAGGTTGTTGGTGGTTGTTTACTGTGTACTATAAAGTAAGCAGCCCTGAAGGCTCTTGATGGTTTCTTATTGTGTACTAAGGGGCTTCTTAGTATACTTGTACATGGTTCATGATATAATTGGGACATCAACCTCCCAGTCTTGAGGAGCGTAGTGACGTATAGGCTCTTTGTGAGTTGAGGCCGCTATGTTTTTGTGTTTTTGCAATTTTCATTTGTAGTCTTGGTTGTGTACCGTATATGTATACTAGCCTCCCAGTCTTAAGGAACGTAGTGACTTATAGACTCACTATGTGTTTAGGCCGCTATGTTGTTGTGAGTTAAGGTTGTTATGTTTTTGTGTTTTGAGGCCACTATGTTTTTGTGAGTTGAGACCACTATGTTTTTGTGTTTTGAGGCCGCTATGCTTTTGTGAGTTGAGGCCGTTATATCTGTTTCGCTAAATTTGGGCCATTATCTGTTTTGGTATGCGGCGATGTAGGTTTTTGTGTTTGTTTATTCATGTGTTGTGCTAATCTTAATAAATTTGTTTTTTGCAGGTGTGATGGTTCATCATGTAAAGAAGGTCGTTGGGGTTGAGGATTTGTTCGTAAAGATCGTGGACCAGATATGAAGGGTGCGACGACGGCAGATGGGTAGTCACATGTAACAAATTTGGGTGGTTCGGTTGTGGACACATACCGTCCTACTGGTAGCATCTGCTGGTGACCCAGAGGTGTTAAAGGTCAGGTTGGGGGTTCGATTCCCACTGGCAACAACCCACCCAGTATGAATGGACGGAGAAGGGTGAGGGGTTGGGGTGCATCGGGCTGTAGTAACCTGACATGGTCTGGGCGAGCCAGAGATGTTACAACAAGAGTGTTCTACACTCTATTTGCAGATTTCCATGCTTGCTATGGTTCACATCATTTACTAGCTTTCCTTTAAAGTTCAACACCATTTACTTCATTCGATTGAGTTTCTTGCATTTTAATCAGTGAATCTTGGTTGTTTTTCATTTTTCTACCATTTGAGTTTTGTCTATGGTCTTCTTCTTCACTTTTGCTTCATTTCCACCATTTATTTCCTTCATTTTGCTGTTTTACTAGCTTGAAATAGTGCCACCATTTCATAACTACGCAAATGATGCTTACACTATGCTTGTGGATGGTTGGACAGTTTTCTTGCCAAGATTAAACAATTTTCACCATTGGTTGTTGTACCTTAGGGTCTTGAGATGTTCATCTTTTATTCATGTATGATTTTAGTTCATAATCATGCTCCAATCCACTGGATTTTCGTTTGAACATCTCTACGAATTTTCAGAGAGCAATATGCTCCAGTTTCTCTGTTTTCCAGAGCGCACCCCTTTTGTTTGTTAATTCTCTTGAGTGATACAGTGCTTGTTAATTTTATTTGTTTGTTATGCCTAAAAGATAAGACATCAACGAATGTTTTGCAACAAGAATCACTCAAATCCATTGAGATATGCATTCGCAATAATTCATCAAAGTCTGGCCAACAATCAACGTTTCAGGCTTGTTGTGCCTTTTTTTCACTCTATTTTCCAGACGCACACTGTTTTTGTTTGATTTTACTGGAACGATCCATTGGACCAATTTACTTGCTATTTTTTTATGAATTAAAGAACATTTGGACGAAAGCTTAAAAAAAATTGTGTCCAAAAATGTGCAATACAAAAAATATGATAAATACTCAAAGTTGAGGCAACTGTCAGCGTTTTTACTGGTGCAGTATTTTTGCAGCTTTCTCTGTTTGTACGTTTTGGTGTGTTTTTTAGCTTTAATTTCAGTGCTTTTTGTCCATCAATGTCTTGGCCTAAGTGTGTCTCCTTTATTGCTATCAAATGCCTTCAATTTGGAGTGGTGTACATCCTCCCATTGGCATCAATGCATAACAGACTATAGGCCTTCTTACAAGCACTGCAGTTTCTGTTTTGTTTTGTAGATCCATTCTAGTTCCCTTTTAGGATTCTCTTTGTGGTGCTTCCCTCCTTCTGTGCCTTAATTTTTTTGCTTGTTCATTCTTGGCATTTCAATTCTGTCTTGTCACTATAATTCCATTTGGTTTAGCATTTCCTAATTCGCTTTTCTTGTGTTTTTCTTTCATTTGGCAAGAAATGTTGGTTCCAATGCTTATGGATATGAATTAAGTGTTTGATTCCGATTTGGTTGCTAGCATAGGTAGCATCTTAGGGGGTGGTTGAGGAGTAAATCTCTAAAGGTTGTGCTCATTTTATTTTCTTCCCCTACCCTTCACCAAAATTGAAGAGTTTGAGCCTTAATTTTCTTGTGCATGAGTGTTGAGTACTAACATTTTCCTTGGCATAGTTTTTATGTATTTTTTGTTGTATTTTTTTGCAGCTATATTATGGTCATTTGGTGCCAATCCAAGCCATTTCAAGAGGTGTTTGCTGCCTCACAAAGTCCTTAGGCCTCCAAATTATTTCCTCAACTCTTGCAAAAAAAAAAAATCCAGTAACCATATCATAAGCTTGGTGCTCTCGGGTGCTCTCTTGGAAGCAACAATTGGAGTGTTTTGGCTGCACATTATTGCATGCCAATTGTTACCACTTTGTAGCTTATTATTTGCTTTGTAATTTGGACTACTTAGGTGTCTTGGAGAAACCAAAAGGTGTTCAATCCCATCTCCTAAGTAAAACCTTTCATCCTCTATTAGTGATTTGTTTTTAGTTGTAAGTGTGTTGAAAGTTGTAACTGCTTTCTCACCTTACATTAGGCCGCATAGTTTAGATTCATGTTTTCATGTTGCATGGTGGCTTGATTTGTGAGACCAAAGTCTCTAAAATTTTGCCAATTAGGGGTCCGTTTTTAGTGTTAAATTTCTTTGAGTCTTGTTGCTTGTTTTGTACTTAGTGACTCAAGTGATTCTATTTACTTAGCACTTAGACAATTGTGTGATCTTTGAAACCTTTTGCAAGTGTATCTTGGCAAGGATTGGCCTTGGTATTTAAGAAGTCTTAAAGACTCACCTCGCCTAACCTGGAGGTCTACTTGTGATTGATTTCCTCTACCACACTTTGTTCAAGTTTCATAAGTTCATTTAATCACCATGAGTACATATTCTACATATAGTCCTAGGTTGCATAAGCATGGTAGTCATGAGTTGCCTTAGACATTTCATAGTGACATTCCATTCTTTGGGAAAGATATAGGACCAATATCATTTAGAGATTGGATATGGGATACAAAAAAATTGGTGCAACCATTGTTTAGTAAATATAGTCAATTTGACATTCTTAGGCATGTTACTTCTAGGTTTATAGGACGTGCATCCGAGTGGTGGCAAGAGAGGCAATATAGAGTGAATAAGGGGAGAAAATCATGCATTAACACATTTTCTGAATTAAAAGCATGCATGTGGAAACATTTCATTCCCCTTTCATTTAGGATAACTCGAGAGCAACAATCTAGGATAGAAAACTTCATTGACATAGGTGATGTATTCATCCAAAATCTTGCTAAGTTTTCTAGACTAGAGAAAGATTTTAAGATCAATTTGGACTTGCTCTAGATTGAACAAAGAGAGAGAGAGAAAAACAAAAGAGAGCACAAGAGAAGCTTGAAAGGTTTCACGAGCTTGATATGCAAAGAGTAAAAGAAAAGCTTGGGAAGCTTCAGAAAAAGAAAAGAGAGCAAGAGGAATATGAGAAAAATGAGAAGAAGAAAAAATATGAAGAAGAAAAGGCAAAAGAGGAGAGTCTTAGAAAAGTCAAAAAAGAGAATGAGAGAAAGGAATTACAAGAAAGAGAGAAATTAAAACAAGAGAGTGAGCTTGAAATACAATCACAAGTGGTAGAGTTAAAGAGCATTTCAAAAGCAAAAAGGAAACTCATTGTTAGGGATTCGGTGTACCATCCTTCACCAATTCCTTCCATGAAGATCCAATTTCCAAAGGGAGTTCTCCCATCTTTAAACCCTTCTCACTTTGTCATTAAATCTTTTGTTTTGTTTCCTTCTCAAACTTTTTGTTCTCCATTTCATTCCCTTATTTCATACTCCTCAAATTTTTGACTCTAAAATTCTTTTCAAACATCATCTAAGTCAAAGTGTAAGACACTCTTTTAGTGAAGTGGGCCTCTTATCAACTTCTTCCAATTTTATAAGCCCATTTTCACACATTACACATTCATGTATACTGCATGGTCTCTCTGAATTTAATGCAATTTTATTTGATGACTATTACAAATATATTTTTGATCCTGGTGGACCCTCAAATTTGATTGCTGTGAGCCTTAAACGACCCTCTTGATCTGAAGATGTGATCCCAACAAGGCTTATAGCTTGGGCCAACACCTAGGCCCAAATCATGCTCATGGCCCAATCCATGGCCCACATGCTTCTCAATCCCAAAGCCCACCAAGAGGCCCAATAACAAGGGGCATGCTAAAAAGAATCCAATTGGGCTTCATCCAAGATGGCCCAAAACCACATGGGCTTCTCACACCCTTCACATGGGCCAAAGAAGATGTGAAGATTTGAAGAGGTGTATCAAAGGCCTTGTTTTCTAGAATAATAAGTCAAATAATGTGTAGTTGAATTGATAAATTAGGCCTGACTAAGCCCAATAGGTGATTTTTCCATGAGCTACCAAAGGTCCAAGGTGGACTAAGTGGAAGTCAACATTCCTTCCTATACCTCACGCATCCAAGGGCTAGGAGACTTGACTTCCTTTTCAAGCTAGGATCTCACGGCCAAGATCAAGCCTTCTTCTCCAAGCAAGCATCAAAGGCCAAGATGCTTTCTCCTTCTCATCCAAGGGCCGAGATTCCTCATGTGTAATGGCTTGAGTATAAAAGCCTTAATTTTTCAGCATTGTACTCACTCTTGAATTTTTTTGTGCAACAGACACTTTGAGTTGAGAACACTCCTCACTATTGCCACTTGAGAGTCATCTTTTAGAGAGCTTACTCTCTTTACCTCTAGTGGTGAGGCTCCTCCGTCGCGATACTCGCTGGAAAGCCTATCCAATCGGCGTTCCACCTATTGAAACTCGCGTAAAGCGAGGGAAACGCCACGGAAAGGTTCGATTATGGTGATTATCACTCGATTTGCTCTAGTTTCTCACTGGTTTGATAAACCCTAAGAGGTAAGAACCTATTCTAGGGTTTAGGGTGAGCTGATGAATGAGGGGAGTGATCTCTATCGAAAATATCATTCATCAAAAGCTATCTTACAAAAAAATGGCTTGCACCTTTTATACATGAAGGGCAGTCGTGACAAGGAAGGCAAACAGAAGAAAAACGTGATTAAGCTTTACATAAGACCCTAACCCTAACAGAAACCTCAAAGGAGGACAAGTGTGGGATGCGTGAAGAATGAAGGGCTTCCCTAGCAACTGGTTGCTTCAGATGCGTGAGGAAGTGTTAGGGTTGGCTTTCAGAAATGAGGAAGCAGCAATAACAAAAAGGTGTGGGTTAGAGCGATCTTCAACTTGGGCTACTGGATGATGAGTCTCGACCCAATTAAAGACTTGAGATTGATCATAGCAAGAATGGAGGGTTGGACGCGTGGATGAATTGAGATTGGCCGGATCCGTGCCACACAAGTAAGGGAGCATGATATGGGCTGCTGATATAGGTTGAAGCAAAGGCATCTCCACGCGTGCAGAGTTATTGGGTTGTTTGAAGAGATGGAAATCTTGGCCCATCAAGAAGAGAAAGCTCGCGGGTCCAGCTAAAGAAAGAAGGAAAATGGACGCTTGAAGGAATTTGTTGGATGCTCTTCAGGCACGTGAATTTTGGTGTAGAGAAGAATTGGGCTCGGGCCCAATTAGGTTGATGCAGCATAAATCAAATGTTGGCAACAGAAGCTAGATCCATGTGATCCTGTCATTGGGCTGTTGAAGCAATTGGATTCAGGGCCAATTGACGCTGATGGGATGTTGCATGATGAATTGGCAGCAGCTTAAATTGGGCTTCTCGACCCACTATGTTGGTTATGGTGAAGAATTAGGCCGCAGGCCCAATATCAATTGGCAACTTGGAAAATGGGCTGCAATTAGCAAACAACCCAATTAGAACAACATTTATTTAATTAAAAATAAAGAAAATTAAATGGAATTGGGCCTAGCCAAAGGCCCAAGCTATGAGCCTTAATGGGATCACATCATCTAGCCCCCTTCCTAAGCTAGAGCTACGTCTAAATCACTCATACTTTCACTTATCCATTGCAAGCAAGAGCCTACAAACTTGCCTTCCACTCTTTCATGCTTCCTCCATCATTTCCGTTGGACTTGGAGCTTCATGTCTCCACCAAGCTCCATCACGGAGGAGGTTGCTAAGGGGACGACTCAGGGTGGGGATGTGGAGTAGCTTTTCTTCTTTGTGGGGGGTTAGAAAGTCGTGTATTTTTTCTTTGTTTGGCGCAAGGACGCCAACATAGTTATTTTTCGTATAGTGAGGGTTGCTTGAGGGCCTATAGTTCGAGGACTTCAAATGTTTGTAATTTGAAAATTTTGGTTTGTTAGGCTTGATGCCCACACTTTAATCGTAATGGAATATATGTTTTTGCCTCTCTTTTTTAGCTGCTTTCATTTAGTTTGTTTTAATTTTTATTGGGTTAAATATGTTTTTGGTCCCTCAAGTTTCAGCGAAATTTGAAATTAGTCCATCATCAAAACTTTTGACCAATTTAGTCATTCATCTTTCAAAATACGTGAATTTAGTCCTTTTAACCAAATTTTGTTAAGTTTATCTGACGTTTCAAGCGCATTTCATGATAGTATTTAAATTATTTACACTGTTTGACACATTTTTGCTTCAATGTTAACTTAAATACTATCATGAAATGTGCTTGAAACGTCAGATAAACTTAACCAAATTTGGTTAAAAGGACTAAATTCACGCATTTTGAAAGATGAAGGACTAAATTGATATAAAGTTTTGATGTGGGATTAATTCCAAAATTCACTGAAACTTGAGGGACCAAAAACATATTTAACCCTTTTTTATTTGGTCTGCGTTGCATGTGCATGTTTGATTTATGCGAGGTTGCGTGTATGCTCATCGAGCTGCTTTGCTTGTTAGGTTGAGCCATAAGTTTGATTAATGGCATTTGAATATAGTGATCGGGGACTTGTTACTTATTCAACCAACTATTGTTTAGTTGGAGGCTGGGGACTCATTGCTTATTTGTATTCAACCAACAACTCTTAGAGTAGAGGATGGGAGCTTTGTTACTTGTATTTGAATAGTGACTCTTAGATAGGAGGCTAGGAACTGTTATTTGTATTCGACAAGCGACTCTTAGATTAGAGGCTGCGAGCTTTTTCTTGTATTCGACAAACAAATTTTAGATTAGAGGCTGTGAGTTGTCACTTTATTCGACTAGCGACTCTTAGATTAAAGGTTCGGAACTTTGTTACTTGTATTCGACTAGCGGCTCTTAGCTTAGAGGTTGGGAACTTTGTTACTTGTATTCGACCAGCGACTCTTAGATTAAAGGCTGAGAGCTGTCACTTGTATTCAGCGACTCTTAGATTAGAGTCTGGGAACTGTGTTACTTGTATTCGACAAGCGACTCTTAGATTAGAGGTTGAGAAGTTTGTTACTTGTATTCGACTAGCGACACTTAGATCAGAGGCTGGGAACCTTGTTACTTGTATTCGACCAACAACTCTTAGATTAGAGGCTGAGAACTTATTACATATGAATAAAGGCATTCACTTAGGTATAATCTTGGTATTTCATTAGTGAAAACAAATGCCTTGTTAAAACCTGCCTAGCCAAAACCCTCTTTAGGGAAAAATTTCAAGTTAGGAAAGAGTACATCTTGTGGTTACAATAGAAAATGAGTTTACGATTTAACTGAAGTAGAATTTCAAATGTGAGATGTTCCAGGTGTTGGGTCCAGGTCTTCTTTTTCTAGTGGTACCGTGTTTTCGCGTGCTTTCTCTACGTTGTTTGCCACCAGGGGGTGTAAGACTCGAGAATTTAAATAATTAAATAAATAATTATTTAATACATGCGGATAGTAGAAGCCTTATGGCATTTAATGTTAATTGTTGTGACGTGAAAAAGTACTAGCTCAATTGGTTAAGAGTACTTTGTTGTGTGAAAGAACTTGGGTTCGAGTCTTATGTATGCCATTTATGGGTTGTTTGATTTGTTATTAATTTTAATAATAAACATGATTATGTTCAGTGATAACATAATTATAGAATTATAGGATTTATCATGAAACATGGTTTGGTTGAATTGGTTGTGCTTTGACTTTATGATTCAATGGTTGTGTGTTCAAACCTTGTTGGGAACAAAATTGATTTCTTTATTTTTGGTAATATAATGGTGACTTGAATGTGAAAGGGTGGGAAAACCCTAGATGCAATGGGCAGCCAAGGGAGCTGGGAAAAACAACCTATAATGGTAATTATAGACATTAAAAAGATCAATTTTCGTTTTTTTTTACCATTACCCATCATTAAGGACATATAAAAAGGGGGAAAATAAGACAGTAGAAGGGTTTTGGAGACTAAAAAAACCTAGATTACTATAAGGTTGCGAATTTTACAAGAGAGGATAGTCATTCTAGGTTTAAAGGAGAGCTCAGTTGGGATAACACTAAGGAAAGCCAATTTGGGGCAAGAAGAACCATCCACATTCTCTTATTTTAAGCTGAGAAAACCAGGTTAGGGGAGCTTTTCGGCATATATATCTATATGATCATAATAATCATGTTTATTGTTGTGTTATGCATGAATAAATGTATCATTGCCATATAATTTCCGCGCTCTATGTGATTGGGTTGAACTTTGTACTGTATGTGGTTTATGGTTCAATTGCATTATTTAGGGGTCAAATTTTGGGGTCTAAAGCATGTTCGTAAAACTGGTAGGATGGGAGGGATTGTTTGTCAACATTGGGATGTGGTTTGTCATGGTTTGTGTGACTGTGTGTTCGGAAATAGGGAACCAATCTGCTAATCTCGCTCAGGTGAGCCAGGCTCGCCCGGGCGAAAGTTGTAGAGTCTCGACCCTGATTTTGCTCGAGCCACTCGCTCAGGCGGAGGTCCAGGTTTTTGGGCGACATGTTATCTCACCTAGGCGAGTGCAGCTCACCTAAGCGAGAAATCGAGGGTTGGGAGACTTGGGTTTGGGTATCTCGCTCAAGCGATAGATTCTTGCTTAAGCGAGAACTCGTGATTTGTTTTGTGTTGGGCTTAACTCGCCGCTTAGGCGAGAGTATTGGCTTTAGGCGAAGGAGGAGCTCGCCCAAGCGAGATAGGCTCCCCTAAGCGAGACTTCGTAAGTAAGCTATTGTAGCACGCTCGCTCAGGCGAGAAAGATTAGCTTAAGCGAGACAGGCCTGGTCACTCAAGCTAAGTCTTCTAGCCCAAGCGATTTTAGTTTAGTTTGTGTGTGTAGTACGCTTTAATGCGAACATGGATTAGGAGATGTTGTGCCATGAGTGGGTAGGTTCATAGATGGTGGTTAGCATGTGATGGTATGAGCGGGGATGTTCATACTCAATTACTCTCCTATGGGAATACGAGCGAGGTAGGTTCACATGTTTCGTGCTCATAGTTGAGAGATGCTACGTGCAGGGAGGTACGTAGCTAGTGGATCACATGTGTTGGACTACGGGCGGGCAGGTTCGTAGAGTAGGACTACGAGAGGGGAGGTTCGTAGAGGCAGGACCACGAGCGGGCAGGTTCGTGTGAGCATCATAAATCCTAAGTCCATGGCTAACTTTGTTGGTGAATTGGAGGTTGAAAAGCCTTGAGGGTATTAAGGATTTGACCATGGTCTAGCTATGATAATATAATTGGGTGTATTTATATTATTTAATTGATATGTTTCTTATATTCTTTTGAGATCACCCTTTGTGTTTGTGCTTGGCGATGATTGTGTAATTCTTAACACGGGAGTAGTTGATGATACAGATGCTGCTGCTAACACTTGAGACAGAGAGAGGGGCTAGTTTGGGATTCGAGCTAGGAACTATTTATAAATGTTGTTATTTTATTGGATTTTGAAAATTTAATAAGACTATTTTTATAGCTTTAATTGATCTTTGACGGTTGGAATAATTTATGAATATTTCTTGTGTTTGCGAATAATAACAGTTTCATGTTGAATTTATTTTCTTAATTATTGATTTTAAATAAGTAATTTCCAGTAGGGATGTTACAGGGGGGATATGGGAGTTCGAGGCTGGCCATGTAACATTCTCGGGCCGCTTTTTGATCACCGTGTATGGTGAGGATGTCTCTTGATGACGATGGAAACTTCAGAGCGAGGTGTGGGGTGGAAACTATTGCTCTGAGGGAGTTGAGGGAGGGGTGCCCCAAGAACATGTTGTAGGAGGTGCTAGCATGTACCACGAGGTAGTGGACCGAGATCGTCTTGATCTACCTTCCTTCACCGAAGGTGGTGTGGAGGTCTACATACCTTCGCGTTGGGACCCATTCCTCAGAAAAGCCATATATGGGCTTGTCATAGGGAGTCAGGTCTTGTACGAGAATTTGCAATTGTTGAAAGGTTTTCCAGTATAGGATATCCACTAAGCTTCTTTGGTTGATTAACACTTTCTTTACTGCGAAGTTTTCGAGTCCCATAGTTATGACTACGGGGTCGTCTTAGTTTGTGCCCGTTCGTTGGAAGTCGGAATCGGTGAAGGTGATCGGTGGCCTCTTTCTCCGTGGTCCTCTTGATATAGCATGAACCGATTGGATAGCTCTCAAGTGTCTTTTCCTAGAGGAGGGTCATCCTCCCCTTGCGAATCCCCCAGAGATAGTATTTATCGTTCCCCGCAAAGGGGGTCTTTCTTCTAGGCACTTGTCACGTTGTGACAACTTACTCTCCTTCTTTCTACATTATGGTTTCTTCTAGGTTCCCTTCCCAATTCCCTGTGTTCACCCCTCTGATCGTTTCTTCATTCACATCTCCATCCTTTAGGTTCTTCGTAGTGGGGTCTGGGGCCCCCTCCTTCTATGTTTCTCACAAAGTGTCGAAGGTGACTCGTGCACACTAATTCCTCTGTATTGTCATGGAGGGTATCACATTCCTCTATGGTATGGCCATTATTGTGGTGGTAATGGCAATACTTGGTCACATCAGCGTTAGGTAGGTTTTGGAACTTCTTTGGCGATGGGATGAGTTCTGTCTGTAGGACTTTTCTAATATGTGGGACCTGGAGGCATTGATGGTCACGCACTACTGGCTCCTTGTTGGTTCCTCTAATCATAATATATGTTGGCAGGGGCCTAACGTTGATTTGGTATTGCCGCATATCTTCAACCCGGATGAACATGGCTACCTTTTTCTTAGTTTCTGCATCCCTAGTGTTGGGCGCATGGCCAGTTCATTAGCGAAAGGTCCAGGCTTTAGTGTTGTTATCATGTAGTATAATATAAGTTAGGGGTGAGGTCCGTGATTTTCATGGCGATCATCCCAAATATGTAGATGAAGCTGCGAAGGGACTCTCCTTCCTCTTGCCTAAGATTCAAGAGGGATAACTAGGTGAGATCCTGGCAACAATTGCTATGGAATTGAGTTGTAAAAGAGGTGGTGAGGGTATTGAAGGAGTCTATGGTGTAGGGAGGCAAGCTCATAAACAATTCTAGTGCTGATCCCCTAAGTCTGATAGAGAAAGACTTGCATAGGACAACATCATTAGGAGAATACAGGCCGACTTGGTTGGTATAGATGGATATGAATTCATCTAGGTTAGTGGTGCCATTGTAGGTAATGGTGGGTGCTTTCCATTTGTGAGGGAGGTAGATTTCTATGATTCTGGCCATGAATGAGTGTCTACGGTTTCTCCTAGAGGCAAAGGAGTTGTAGTTGCCACCAGTTGTGTGACCTGTGGGCTTATACTCGATTTCTTCTTCGGTGATGGTGGGGACTTCTACCCTGAGGGTGTGGGGCAAGGTCCTCCAGCTGCCTTGTTTGCTTCAATTTTCCTTTTGAGCCGGGAGTTCTCTTCCCTTAGGGCCTCCATTTCATCCGTATTGCTCTTCTTCTATTCTACGAACTCTTGTTGTATCGCAGCTTGGGCTTCCAAGAAGCATGATATATCCAATGAGGGGCCTGCATCTCCAACTTCAACTGTCGGGACTCTAGTTTGGACTTTTGTTGTTGTGCTTCTTTTGGATACCAATCTAGCTTAGTAATGCTTGGCTGTGGACTTGTGAAATACTCGTCGGCCCCACAGTGGGTGCCAATTGTTCTTATAGAACCAAGTTGTACTCTACAAGTTTGCTGAATTGCTCTAGTGCTCAGTTGCAAGCTTGATGTCTTTCTACTTCGATGAAGCTCCGATGACAGCGTATGGGTGCCTACAAAAGATACTTTTATGCTTAAGTTAGCACTAGTGATGTCAAGGATTCAGAGAATATTTTTATGCGTAATCAATACATAGAACAACGTGCTATTTATACCTTTTTTACTTGTGGGTCCTACCCGAAATGGGCTTTTGGGCCCTTTTTTAACTATTTTAACTATTTCTGGTTCCAATGGTAATTGGTGAAATTACAAGAAGAACCCTTAATACGGTTGGATACCGCATATTTCATGGGGGATTCTAAGTATACAGTATCCAGTAAACGGACATGTGGGATCTGATGGCTGCATACTTTTAGGCCACTAATATCGTTGTCGTTAAGCGATCAAATTACCACTACTTAACTGTAACAACTTCAGTATTGCTAATTTAGTAGTGAATAAACTAGATAGGGTTAAGATAACCCTGTGTCGTCTCACAATGAATACGGAATTGATATCAAATATTTGATTCTTATAAAAATGTAATTAAAACTAGTAACTATAAAAATATGGGGTTTTGATATGCAAAGAATAAATGACACGCAAATAAAAGATTATAAACACAGTAATAGTAAATAGGTCAATTCCACTGCTATTTCAAAATAGGATTCTTCATCGGTTATTTAGAGATTGTTGTTAAATTAATTATTGTTGTTGATTTCAAATTAATTAAAGTAAATTCTTAATTAATTTGTTGACTTCTTACTATTAACCTAAGTAAATTCTCAATTAAAAGTAAGAACTTTGTAGATTAGTTACAGTAGATTCAATCAAAGTACATTCTCAATTAAATACTACTATGCTTAATCATGTCTATTCTTTTATCTCTAAAATCAAGCAAAAAGCTAATTAATCAAATTAAATTCTTGATTAATTCTAATTAAAGTTTTTACCTCTAATCAAAGTACATTCTCAATTATTAGCAAAAACCCATTTAATTACATGAAAGTTTCTAAATTTAATCAAAGTAAATTCTCAATTAAAGTTAAAAACCCTTAACTCATGTGATTAACATGCATGTAGATTAAAAAAATATAACTATTTAGTTATGATGTAAACCATTACTTTTAACGTGATTCAGAGATAAAAGACATAGATGAAATATGAATCTCAACAAAAATTAAAAGAACAAATACATTAATTCATCTAACCTTAGAATCCAGTTAAGAAATTATAGTGGAATCAATCATAAAAGCTTAGTGCTCCACGACTTGGATAAAATACATGATAATATGATGAATGAAAGAAAATAAAAGGAAAGGAAGAGTGAGATATGTGGTGGATGACAATATCTGCCAAAACCAGAGAGTTGCTAAGTGTGTCCTTCTTCTACTCCCTTAGGTCTCTTTATGTAGGCTTCAATTGGACTTGGACTTTATCTGTTCGGTTGCTAAAATCTTTTATCTTTATTTAATTGATTAACAACTTAGTTTTTGTCCAATTTTCAATTTTGCCCCTCTTGTTTAACCATTTTTACAATATTGACCAGAATTTGACCAGAGTTGACTTCTACTTTGACTAGTTGACCAGTTTGACTATGCAATAGCAGACTAACATGTGGCAGTGCACTTTCTCTCTCCAGAATTAGGGTTTCTGCCTCTATGGTTTCTCCCTCCCTTAGCTGCATAGATGTGCAATGAAGTGCAAGTGTGATGCCTACCCTGGAGGGTCTGGTTGCGTTGCAGGTGCGTGGACTCGCTGTCCTCATGGTGAAGCTGATGTTGCATCGTTCTTCTTCTCTGATCTGGTGCGCGGAGGTTCAAACTGCTTCTGTGTTGGATGCAGGTTGTTGATGTTGGCAGTTTATTGTTTACTACAGAGTAAGTAGCCTTGAAGGTTATTGGTGACTTCTTACTGTGTACTATAGAGTAAGTGACCTTGAAGGTTCTTGATAACTGCTTACTATGTACTAAGGGGTTCCTTAGTAAAGAGTAAGCGCCCTTGAAGGTTGTTAGTGACTGTTTATTGTGTACCATAGAGTAAACAACCTTGAAGGTTGTTGGTGGCTGCTTACTGTGTACTATAGAGTAAGCAACCTTGAAGGCTGTTGATGAGTGCTTACTGTGTACTAAGGGGTTTCTTAGTATACTTGTACCTGGTTCACAATATAGTTGGGACATGTTTAGAATTTATTTGGTTTTGTTCTTGAATGCATTTGAATGTGTGGATGTTATTGAAATGTTGATGTGAATGTTGAATGACAAGAAAAACATGGATGTTGGTATGGTTTGGAGTGTTGCTAGAGTCTTGGGAGTTGTGTGTTTGAATCCTTACTAGAGCAAAAAGGGAGTATTATGGATATTTTTTTAGTAAATTCTTGATGCAACTAGAAATGTGAAAAGTTTAGATAGATGCATTGTATCTGGACACAGGCATAAGGAATTAAGTGGAATCAAGGAGAGGTAAGTGGGCTTGTAAGTGTTGAACAATGAATGGGTGAGGAAAAAGAGAAAGCTAAAAAAAATGCAGCCAATTAATCTAGTATTATTATTATTTTTTACTCTGACTATATAGGAAATATAAAGGTTTTAGGGTTAAAATAAAATTGGGGAGCTATACCTTTTATCTATGTTATCTATTAATGTGATCAATGTTTTATGGGTATAGTCTTGCATTTGGATTTCATTTTAGGAGATGCTTTCTACTATAAATGGAAGACTCCACACTCTTTGTAACGCTAATTTTGCCTTGTAATAGACTAGATGTTGAGATCACTCCACCCTATTACCCCAATAGAGATTGCTAGACTAGCTTTCTCCCTTAGCTCCTCTAGCCCCCTTCCCTAAGATAGTCTTCTTTCCTAGAACTCCATCCCCTTCATACACTCCATAGCTACAAAAGCCTTCAAACTTGTCTCCACTCCTTCATTTTGAATTTCATGATAATTTCGGGTGTAGAATAAAAGTTTAATGGAAATTCGTGGTGTTGTATCATGGAATGGGTGAATTAGCATTTTGGATTGATTTGATGAGTTGTAATGGTGTTGTATCATAGAGTTTTAATGATATTTTGTGTTGTGTGCCTTTAAAATGACCAAAATCATGCGTTTAACGCTATTTTTTGTATTTCTAGGTATATCTACACGTTGTTGGATGGTAAGCACTGGCCCTTAGCGAATTTGTGAGAGGTCTAATGCTAAGCGCTGATTTTTAGGCATTGAGGGACTTGATTTACAAGAGGTTTGGCATTGAGTGCTGACTTTTGGCGTTGGGCACTACTGATTTTTCTAGTCTGTGCAATTTTCTTAAAATTGTGTTTCCTGGTTCGTTAATCATCCAATTTAGTTGGAATTTTGGCAGTTAGTTCATAACATCTTTTTCGTTAGTTTGATCGTGTGATTGTAGTTTGGAGGTTTGTAGTTGGAGTTATATGTTACACATAATTGCTGGTTTTTCATGGTCACATTGTGTTAATATTTTGTTATGATAAATTGTGGTAGGCTCTCTTTGCAGTATATTGGATGTTGGGCCTGATGATTGATGTATGTTAAATACAATCACTATAAGAAAACTTCTAAATAATGAAAAAAAAATTTGACCAATAATAATTACTAACTATAGTAACCAATAATGATTAGTGTCTATAGTAACCAATTAATCTACTAATCTACAAAACTAAAAATTATTGGTTACTAAAGTAGTCACTATTATGAATAAAAAATTAGGGTTAAGTATGTTTTTAGTCTCTGAAACTTTGATCCAAAATTGGAATTCGTCCCTGGTCGAAACTTTGATAAATTTTAGTCCCTAAACTTTAAAAATGAATAAATATAGTCCTTATAACCCAATTTTGTTAACTCTTTTTTAAGTTTTGAACGCATTTCTCAATAAATATTAGAGTTGTTTACGCCGTTTGACACATTCCCGACTCAATATTTACTGAGAAATGTGTTCGAAACGTAAAAAAAAATTAACAAATTGGGTTAAAAGGACTATATTCATTCATTTTTAAAGTTTAGGGACCAAAATTTATTAAAGTTTTGACCAGGGACGAATTCCAATTTTGAGTGAAAGTTGAGGGATTAAAAACATACTTAAGCTAAAAAATTATATTTGATCACTAAATTGGACTTTAAAATTAACTATCATGATTTTGGCTACCAAAGTAAATTAGTCACTAAAAATTAGCTACCTAAGTTTTAGCCACCAAAATGACTTAGTTTCTAAATTTGTCTCTAATTAATTAGTGACCAATGTAGTGACCAATTATAATTTTTTATTTATAATAGTGACTATTTTAGTAACCAATAATTTTTAATTTTGTAAATTGGTATCTAAATTGATCACTATAGTGACTAAATATTTTTTGTTTCTAAAATTGGTTTCTAATTGACGATTTTCTTGTAGTGAATGAATGATGAGGATTTATGATTTCAATGTATTGTGATACAGGTGATGATGTGTCCTTGATGAGCTTGCGTGTTATCGATCATGAATGCGTATAATCGTGTGATGGTTGATTTATGTTTGTCATGATGATAATTATGTCTTCATATGGATGGAATGGTATGATGTTGCATGATGTTATGAGATGTTGCATGAATGAGTATACATATGTGGTGGAACAATATGAATTTTCTAATAGTCGTAAAGTTAGGAGAGTTCTCTTACCTAGAGGGCTTTGTTTAGTTAGGGTAATAGGGTTTCGTTCCTTTGTAAGTCTTTAGCATGAGCTTAGCAAGAGTGCTCCACCCAAGGCTTTGTCGAGCGGATGAAGTTGTTGCTAGTAAGTCTATGGAAAGTAGGGGAAAAGAATTTTTCAAGAGGCGTCGATGTGCAGGAAAGGTATAATGGTTGGCTGTGAGAGAATGTCATATCGTTAATATTACTTGGTGGTAATATTATGATGAGTTCAAGTTGTGGTGTGGAGAACATATACTGGTGGATTTTATTTATGAATGAGTTATGTTATATTCTAATATGCTACGTGAGTTACATGTTAATATGCTTGTTATGTGATATGATACATGGTTAGCTCACCCTTGCATGTTTGTGGATGTGGTTTCCACCTACGATGATCGTATGACTTACGTTGTACGAGAGTACATATTGATGCAGATGCAGTGAAAGAGACTTAGCTGTGAGGAGCTCATGGGGCAACTTTGTGGAGTTTTGATTTGACCTTTGAAAGGTTTTTTTTATTAAATAAGAAAATGTAATAGTGTAGTGGTTGAGTTTGTATTTGAAAGATTTGATATTTGTTAGTTTTGAAATGGTTGAAAACCCAAGAAGGGGGGGTTGAATTGGCTAGTTAAAAATTTAGGCTATCTTTGCAAGCTAAAAACCACCTTTAATTGAATCAAATAGATCACCAAGTTAGGATGCAAACAGTACTGAACTGTACACTTTCAGTCGATCAAAAAATAGAGTTAACAGATTGATTTTACTATACAGATTTTGTTCTGGTATAATCAATCGATTGAAACTGAAAAATAGTCGACTGAAATACTAGGAAAAATGCAGAAATGCAAATTTGAATTTTAAACCAGAAATAATGCTCAAGTATGATCAAGACCAGTTCCAAATGATTATACAAACATGCTCACTGCTGAAGATGCTATGAAAACATGCAAGAACATGAAAACGATGATTAAAGCACAAGTTCTTGAAACTTTAAAATGAAAATGCAAGAGAGAAAGGTTAGAGAAGAGAGGACACCACGAATTTTTATACTGGTTCACTCAAACCTGAGCTACATCCAGTTTTTCAAGGCAACCTTAGCTTGACTCTGCACTATTTCAAAAGTTTTACAAAGTATCCACCCTTACACTTCCAAAATATGCAAAAACACCACAAAAGACTCTTGAATCACACAAGAATCACACCAGCACAACAAGAACCCTCTTGCAGACCTGGAAAACCACCAGGCACACACACAAAGCTTGAGAAAGATCAAACCTTAGTGGTAGCACAACCTTGCCTACCACAAACCACTTTCTCCAAGCTTCAAACCAAGCCAAAAGCTTCAAGAATTGATCCAAGATCAATCTTCAACAGCTGCAACACCTATGATCACGAAGGAGAGAGTTTCCACAAGTTTCCAGAACCAAATCGTGCTCTAAAATGATCAACAGACCTCTCTTTCGAAAATCACAGCTTTTATAGTCAAACTGTTACGAAATTCAACAGGTTGATTTTCAAATCAATCGGTTGATTTCACTTGACTTAAGTGAAATCAGTCGATTAAAAACTAAATCAACTGATTGAATTTGTTGCAGTTTAAGACTACTACAGCCAACCTTTGAACCTATTAAAAAGCCATTCAACAGATTAAAAGAGACATTTTAACTTCTTGAAAAACCATTCAACAGATTAAAAACACAACAAAGACCAAACTACATCTAATGAATGCTTTAAGGTCTACAACATGAATTACAAACTACAAGTACACTTTCTTAATGATGTAACTACATGGAGAGCACACATTCCAGCCTTGATCACCATGGATATCATCAAATCTCCTTTCCTTCATCAATGTAGGCTTCATTCCAATGGTTATGGCTTCAAGATAGTTCAAAAGAGCTTCATTCAATCTTCATCAAATCTTCAAGAAGCAAACCACCTTGGCTTCTCATGTCAACAATATTAAGTCTCATTTTGATGGTTTAAGTTATTTGTTTGGAGGAACTGTATATCTATATTGATGAATAAGAAGGTTTTGAATGAGTTTTTATCAAGTGTCATTTTGAGATAAAATAATTGTGAAAAAATTCCTATTTAATAGGATGGTATCAAAGGTTGTGCTTCTCGTTTTAAACGAAAAAAATACACATTCCATCTCCAAAGGGGTGTTACATTGATCATACGAAGAAAGTTAAGATTTTTTGCAACGTAGAATAAGTAAATCATTGTACATAAAATATGATGTTTACTTAAAGCTACACGCTTATCGTTTGAGCTCATAAATGCTTATGAAATGTAGTAGTAAGTTTATAATGTTATATCATCCAATAGACAAAACACTTATGTATTCATGATATGTTGCTTATCCGAACTCGTGTCTTATAGATGAAGCATAATCATGCTTTGTTGTTTTCATAAAGTGTTGGATTTTTTCATAACAATTAAATTCTTCTTTGTATTTTCAGACTTGAAAGAAACCCAAGGATAGTTCAAACATATTCGAAAATGACGATTAGATTAGTGATGTATCTTCGAGTGAGGTATTTTGCTATTCGAGGTAAGAGTATAAGTAAGGCATATCTTATGGCGTGATGGTATAAGATTTGTGGGGAGAGAGAATCTCATAGTCTAAGTAAGATTTTATTGTATGCAATTATATAATTGTGTTTTTTAAGATTTTACAATTCTATTAATATAATAAATCAGACTCTTTAGGATTTTAAAATCTTATTTATATAAATTATTTTCATATAATTTTATAGTTTGAAATATATCATTGTTACATATGTTAGAACTAAATTGGATTCGAAATAAGTTAAAAATTTATAATATATTGTTAACCTGCACAACAAATATATGGTCACACTCAAATATGAATGACAAATAGTTAAAGAGAATTGCACTAGATAAGGGGTGTGCCCATAAAGATTTGGGCTAGACAAGTGTATCCACCCGGGTTAAATACAACTTAATAAGAACAATTAATATTATAAAAAAATTAACGTTATGTAAGCTTGAAAACTTTTAAATTGTAGAATATTTTACTCCTTTTATTTTATATTTAATTCAATTTTTCATTAGTATTTGTTTCACTATTTGTTTTATTCCTAGTGTTCTATCTATATTTAATGATATTGTTTTTAATAATGCAAACTAAATACAATGTGTTCATGCTCCAATGAAATAATTACTTCAATAAAAGTTTAAAGGAAAAAACTAATTACTTGTTTAAAAATTTAAAAGCTAATTTATTAAATAAGTTTAATAATTAATTAATATTAATTTAAGGCAATAAAACTAATGTCTATGATGATTTTGTATTAAACGGTTATAATGGGTGGTTGTGGTTAACAAATACAAAGGTATGGTTGTGAGTGGTTTTGTTTAGATAAATTGATTCAATCAGATTGTTATTATTCAAAAGGAACTGCAATGGCGAATGATAAGATCTTGGTATTAGAAGGTGAGAAGAGCGAGATGTTGAGCTTGGTGAAGAAGACTTTCTATTCTAACAAAGGAATATTTCTCCGTGAACTTATCAATGCTTCTAATGTAAGTTATCTTTCAAATTTGATTTTCTATCTGTAAATTTTTTGTAATTGTTATTGATTAACGTATGTATGCACAGGCTTTGGATGAAATCCAATTTGAGAGGCTCACGAAAAAAAAAATTTAAATAATGATGAACTAACTGTTAGATTAATCCTTCACAAGGTTAACAAAACACTTTCTATCATCGACAATGGTATTGGCATGACCAAAGCAGGTAGGAAGGTGGTGATATTCCACTTTCATTTGCATTCCATTGTCATTAATTGTATTCACGTGTGTGTGTTTGTCTTAGATTTGGTTGATAAATTGGGTGTTGGCTTCTACTCTACTTACTTGGTTGCTCATAAGGTTATCCTCACCTCCAAGCATAATGACCATGACCAATATATTTGGAACTCTCAACCTAGTTCCTCTTTCTTTTTAACCAAGGAAATTAATGACCAACAACTCCCTAGGGGAACTAAAATCACCCTCTTCCTCAAGGACGATCAAGTACACAAATTAAGTCATTCCATATTTTACATTGTTTCTTTTGTTCAATTTAAGCCATTCCCATACTTTATGTTATATCTTTTGTTCACTTATTATTGTCAATTGTCAATAGGTGGAGTACTTGGAAGAGACCACCATCAAGAATCTCATTAGCAAAGACTGTCAACAAATTACCCATCCTATTTACCTTTGGAGCGAGAACACTAAAGACCATTGGAAACTCATTAACATTTGGTTGCATGACCAAGAGATGCACGATAACTTTGTCTCTCCAAATCTTGGAAAACACTTACCAGATCATCTTACATTCAACATTCTTTCCAAATTGTCATTGAAATCTCTTAAAAGATTTGGATGTATACGCAAATCATGGGCTCTCTTGTTGGAAAATCCTAATTTCATGAACCTCTTTTGCATTAATTTCATATCTAACCAAAATTCTTACTTTGATGATACCTCGCTCCTACTATGCCTCGGTCCATTTTACGACCAGATTAATTATAAGTCTTCCTTATATTCACTTTTTGGTGAGAATTTTCAAAATTTGGAAATATTAAATTGGCCAAATCCACTCATAGAAGGTCACGATGATGGATGTTATATTTTGGGTTCTTCTAGTATTAATGGAATTATTTGCCTCTACCTAGAAAGCACAGGAATTGTGTATTTATGGAATCCTTCTACCAATGAATGTAAGGTCACTCCACCCAGCCCAGTTGAGGATGTACCATATTATATCGACATTATGGTTAAATATGAAGGTTTTGGGTATGATTGTGCTAGAGATGATTATAAGGTGATTAGATATGTATGTTATTTTGAAGTCAATAACTTGGAGGGGATTCATCATCGAGAATGGGATTTTGAATATTTTTGGGAGATTTATAGCCTAAGAAGTAATTCTTGGAGGAAACTTAATATCGAATTTCTTAATTGCCAAGGTATTAATAGTAGATTCTACTTAAAGGGAATGTGTCATTGGTTGTGTGACAATACAAATGAAGGATATTTGGTATCATTTGACATAAGCAATGAGGTATGTTATACAACCCTCACACCCTTAGATATACCCACAGAAATATACAATGATTTTAATTTGTATTTGGTGGTGAGACACTTATTTCTCTTAAATGGGTCAATTTCTTTAATGTCAAATTATTAAGATACAACTATATTTTACGTATCAATTTTGGTTGAAGTTGGTAAGAAGGAAACATGGACTAAACTCTTTACTATTGGACCTTTAACTTCACTTTCGTTTCCCATTGGAACAAGTAATATGGGAAATATACTCTTCCAAACAAATGATGGTGAACTAGCTTGGTTTGACTTAAGAACCAACCTGATTAAGAAGCTTGGTGTCAAGGTACATAAACGCAATTGCCAAATAATACTTTATAAGAAAAGTCTTTCCAATTGAAGGATAAATACTTAGTGTCTTTTGTTGTTTTCACCTAAGTGACTTATGACTACTTATATTAGAGTTTTCTCTTACAAATATCCAAAGTGGCTCGTTAATTTCTCATTGTAGTTCTCTCAGTTTATGCTTCCCTTTGTGGCTAAGTGGAAACTATAAATAGAATAAAACCAATCATTGTAATGGATTTTTGTATCATAATTACTTGACGTTATTTGTGAATATAGTAAACTATCCTATGATAGTGGTAAATTATTAACAATGTTACAAATTGTTTTGTATTTAAATTTTAATTATTTATTCGAATTTACCTACAAGTATGTGCTAATGTTTCTTCTTAAATTTTAGGAAAAAGTTGTGTGTTTAATGTGTGTGAACCATTGACTTGAATTAATTTTAAATCTCATGTTGATTTTTTAAATATGGATTGAAGTTTGTTTTGTTTAAAATACTTTAAGTGAGTTAGTTAGTGCTATATTAGAATACATATAAATTGTCTATTTAAATTAACCTACTTCTTATTTTGATATTACTATATTTGTTTATTTTCTTACTTTAAGAATCCAAAAACTTATTTATTAAAATTAATGAAAGTAATCAAATGTTAATGGATAACATATTAGTTCATGTTAATAAGAAGACGTAAACATTTTTCTACCTCATCCACTTTATCATCAAGTGAAATCTATAACTTCTAAAAATGAAGTTAGATAATTTGAACTGATAAAAAATTTAAATTCTATTTGAAATGAATGGAATCATAAAAGAAAATATTTTATGGAATTAAACATGATTTAAATTAGGATATTATTTGATTTCACTATATTTAATTTAATTTTGGGGATATCCAACACAATGTGGTTTATATTATTTTTTATTGAGAATTATAAATGTGTTTTTTGTATTACTCGTAATAAAATGCATTACAAAAATAAGTGAACAACTAAATATTAGATATAACAATAAACATATATTAATTTCTTAAAAGAAAAAGAAAACTGATAAAGTAATATCTATTTAATGTGAAATTGATTATTAAAATTACAATTTAATAATAAAATTATCTCATGAAACTTACGTGACATGTTTATAAAGTTAGGTAATTAATTAATTTTTAAATCTTTTCAAAGAATAAACTAACATAATACAAGTGTTCTTCTCGCAAAATGAATACAAATATCTAAGGTTGAAAAGACGTTGTTTTAACTTTTCTGAAGATTGATCACCAACTTAAATGAAGACCATCAAGAGGAAATCTATTTGTAGAAAATTCTCCAACACTAAAAAAAGTATGGACAAAAGAAATTATTATTATATTATTGAGTACGAGAATCAAATGAGTGCTTCTTTTGGTATATATAGGTTCTTTTTAGCCTATACTGAAGTAATCATGATATATTTCAAATAAATTAGAGATATAATTGTTCAATGAATGTTTTTAGTTCAATTAATTATTAGCATATGTGTATACATAAATATTTGAGTTATACAGAATAATTGTTCAACTTAGATGAAGATCATCAAGGGGAAATCTACTTGTAGAAAAATCTCTAACACTAAAAATATTATGGGCAAAATAAATTATAATTATATTACTGAGTACGAGAATAAAGTGACACTAGTGCAGATTTGACATTTTACTTCGCCTTATAGGCCTCGGTTACAGCTGAACCGAAGCCTATAAGGAGGCGGTGGCATTTTTGCAATTTCGTCAGGCTTTTGGCCTCGGGTCTTTAAGGAC
>Ga0214544_1001482_pt1 | contig 48905 bp, 24 predicted proteins | sample CNSS3metaG_FD_160074 | JGI IMG/M metagenome (GOLD analysis project Ga0214544, IMG submission 160074) | Root nodule microbial communities from cowpea collected in UCLA plant growth center, Los Angeles, California, USA - CNSS3 | ecosystem: Host-associated > Plants > Roots > Nodule | place: USA...
TATATATATATATATATATATATATATATATTAAAATGACAAAATATCCATGTTGGTGGGTATCCTCAAATAAACCTTGTAATGGATAATAAATGAATATCTTAAACGGATATTCGCAAATAATGGATAACGGGTAAAATAGTACTCATTTATTAAATGAATTGGAGTCGGATATCATATTATTCATACTCGCATGTATTTGTTATATGTTAAAAATAAAATATGTTAATTTATTATTTTTCTATGAATACCTAACCTAGCATTAGGGATGACAAAAATACTCGTGCTCGCGGATATTCGCGGATAAAATTCGCAGTGGATAGTTACTACCCACGGGTATTTATTATCTGCGGGTAACAGATATTTTAATACCCGCTTATAAACGTGTCGGGTACGAATATCATACTATCCGTACCTGCGGATACTCGTTATCCTCAAAAAATTAAAATTAAAATTTAATTTATATTTTATTAAGTTAAATTTAATTAAAATTAAAATTAACAGTATATTTTATTATGTCAAATTTAATTATAATTATAATTAAAATTTAATTTAATTTATATTTTATTTTTATAATTTTATATTAAAAAATTTATAAAATAAATATTTTTTTAAATATTTGCAGGTATCGGGTATCCACAGGTACCTGCGGGTTTTAAAAATATCCGCATGTATTTTTTAAGCAGATACCCGATAAATAAACGGACGGATAGCAAGCAAATTTTTTTTTGTGGGTTAGATTGCGTTTAGCACTATCCGTGTCTCGACCCGATCGGTTGTCATTCCTACCTAGCACATTGTGTTGATTGTTGTAATTTTATTTGAATTTTGTTTTATAATTTTAAATTCTGCGGGTATATCTATAAATATCTGTAAGCTTTAAAAAATATACAATTTTTTTTAAATAAATATCGAGAGATAACATACCAGATTTTTTGTTACGGATTAGATAATAGAATGACCCTACCTGTATCCGAACCGACCCAGTCATACACCAAACAGTATAATTTATTTATCATTGATTTCGAAGAATGGGAAAAAGAATTTGAAGCAATCGTGTTAAAGCCTTTTCTATATTTGGTAGCCCTGATAATTGACAAATTCAAATTAATCATACGATATATTCAACCTACTTTAAAAATTTTGATATGATATTTGAAATGATTTCCGACCATTTTTATTACTATCAGAAAAATAAATTATATAAATAGTGATATAGTTATAGAATACAGAACTATTGATAAGGAATGGCCAGTTGACACTAATTGCACCGCTGCACAGAACTCACTTCTGAAGAGATGGATTTGACAAGCAACCATTACCATTTATAGAAGGAAAATAATGTTTTGAAAAAGATTTGGTTGACAAAATTAACAAAGTTACCAAATAGAGTAACTTTTTTATTTTTTAATGGAAGTTAAGATAATAAAATAATAAAATTTTATGACTTTTTTACTAAAAATAGTTATTTGTGAATTGTCAAAAAAAGCTTTCTCAATGTATCATCTTCCTTTATAGAAATCTTTATAAATAGGTACCTGATTAACCAAGAGTGACCCCAGTTTCGCACTAAATCCTACGTACACTTTTATACTCATGCCATTTTCTTCCTTTCAATAATACCCTTTTCAATTCCCACCACCTATGGGTTACGATCCCTATATTTCATGTCTGCACCTTCAATCCCTTCTCATTTCTTTATTAGTTGTGATTTGTGGTTTTACTATCATCAAAGTCTTCAAAAATCACATAATTCAGAAGCCTAAACTGCCTCCAGGTCCTAAACCCTGGCCTATAGTTGGTAATCTTCCTGAAATGCTTTCAAACAAACCTGTTTTTCAATGGATTCACAACCTCATGCAAGATATGAACACTGAAATTGCATGCATTCGTCTAGGAAATGTCCATGTAATCCCTGTCACATGTCCCTCCATCGCTAATGAGTTTTTGAGAAAGCATGATGCTGAGTTTGCATCAAGACCACTAACAATGGCCACTGATATCATATCCAGTGGTTATGTGACCATAGCTATTGTACCCTTTGGGGAGCAATGGAAGAAAATGAGGAGAATCTTCGTCAACGACTTGTTCTCCCCTCTCAGGCACCACTCATTCCAACACAAAAGGAACGAAGAAGCTGATAACATCATGTTTTATGTCTACAACAGATGCAACAATGTGAACGATAAGGGCCTCGTGAATGTGAGGGATGTTACACAACACTATTGCTGCAATGTGACGAGAAAAATGATTTTTAACACAAGGTACTTTGGAAAGGGTAGGGTGGATGGAGGGCCAGGGCCAGAGGAAGTAGAACAAGTGAATACCATTTTCACATTGCTTAAACATGTTTATGCATTTTCTGTTTCTGATTATGTGGCGTGGTTGAGGGCTTTTGATTTGGATGGGCACAAGAGGAAGGTGAAGGAAGGAATGAGAAGGATGGAGAAGTATCATGATCCGATGATTGAAGAGAGAATGAAGCAATGGAAGAATGGAGCAAAGAGCGTTGAAGAAGACTTGTTGGATGTTCTCATATCACTCAAAGATCACAATAATAATCCTACTTTGACAACCAAGGAAATCAAGGCGCTTACGATAGTAATATATCACTCCACTCCACTCCTTATTACTATTTTCTAGATTTGCTTTGTTTTTTAATAATATAAACTCATTTTTCAGTTTTCTTTTTTATATATGTCTAAATAATTTATTTTAGAAATAAAGATTTTTTTTGTCTTATTTTTTAATCGACAAATATTATATAATTATTATCACAAGAATAACGATATTTTGATCTATTTTTAATCCATCATTATGATTATTTTTCAATTATCAATTTTAATTTGTTTAGTAGTGTAATACGAAGATCTAAGGGTGATTGAAGTGGTTAATAAAAATGAATTAAAGTATCATTATTCTAAATGTTATTTATTTATTATTTATCGAGAACAAAATAATATTTAATTTGTAAGCATTTATTATGCAGGAACTAATGCTCGGAGGTGCAGACAATCCATCTAATGCAGTTGAATGTACCCTTGCAGAAATGGTAAATCAACCCCATATACTTCAACAAGCTATTGATGAAGTAGACAAGGTTGTAGGTAAGCAAAGAATGGTACAAGAATCAGATATTCCAAATCTCAATTATTTAAAGGCTTGTTTGAGAGAAGCCTTTCGCCTTCATCCTGTGGTACCCTTTAATCCTCCCCATGTCTCAAGCAATGACACAATGGTGGCAAACTATTTTATTCCAAAGGGTAGCCATGTACTGCTAAGCAGACTTGGACTTGGACGAAACCCTAAAGTGTGGAGTGAACCTCACAAGTTCAAACCTGAACGCCATCAAAAGAGTGATGGATCTATGGTTGTTTTGTCAGAACTTGACTTGAAGTTCATATCATTTGGCACAGGAAGAAGAGGTTGTCCTGCAGTCATACTTGGGTCCACCATGACTGTGATGTTATTGGCCAGGTTGATCCATGCATTTTCCTGGAGTGCACCCCCCAATTTATCAAGTATCAACACTCTTAAGTCTGATAGTGGTGGTATGCTTGCTGAACCACTTGTTTTAGAAGCCAAACCAAGATTAGCATCAAAGTTGTATTACAATTAAAGGATAAATTACCCTTTTGGTCCCTCTATTTGTCATGAAATTTCATTTTGATCTTCACACGTTTTTCGTTGTCTCAATTTGGTCCTCATTTTCTTAAAAATGACTCAATTTGGTCATCACCGTTAACTTTGACCAGACGGTGTTAAAGTCAAAGCCACGTGTCAATTTCTGGTTTTTTTGAATTTTTTAATACTTTTTGAGTTTTTTTTTTGAATTTTTTGAATTTTTTTTCTTTTTGAGACGTGTCACTTCATAGTTTTGTCACGTGTCAAAGTGACTCAATTTGGTCCCTATATTTGTTTTTAGTTTCAATTTAATCCCAATTTTTGTAAAAATGAAGCAATATTGTCCTTTCTCAAATTGACACTAAATTTACTTTTTTATAAATTTTATGGTGATATTCTTATTAAAATTAACATTTTTATTAAATATTTCTATAAATATTTTAAATTAACTTTAAATTCTACACAAAACATTAGACTTTGATTTTGTTTTGAACTTCAAATTTAGTTCCTAAATTTATGTGTGACAAGTTATTTGATTTTTAATTTTTACCAAGTTTGTATAATATGATACACTTGATGCCTTTATATATGATGACAAAATTCTTAATTTTTGAAATTAAGTTTGGGGTTTAACTTTGTTTAATAATAAAACTAAAAAAAAATATATTTAAAAATATTTCTATAAATATTTAATAAAAATATCAATTTTATTAAGAATATTATCATAAGTTGTATACAAAGATTAAATTGAGTCTCAATATAAGGAGGAACAATATTGCTTCATTTTTACAAAAATTGGAACTAAATTGAAACTAAAAACAAATATAGGGACCAAATTAAGTCACTTTGACATGTGGCACAATGGTAAAATGACACATGTCAAAAATAAAAAAAATTCAAAAAAAAATTCAAAAAATATTAAAAAAATTCAAAAAAACTAGAAATTTGACATGTAACATTGACTTTAACACCGTCTGGTCAAAGTTAAAGGTAATGACCAAGTTGAGTCATTTTTAAGAAAATGATGACCAAATTGAGACAACAAAAAATGTGAGAACCAAAATGAAATTTCATGACAAATAGAGGGACCAAAAGGATAATTTAACCTACAATTAAATAAGTAATAAATAAGTAAATCCATGCATATGAAAGTTGTGTGCTTTACTTTTTTTTTTAGTTGTAATTTAGTTCCAATTTTAAGAGGACAACGTTGATTAATTTTAAATATAGAGATCGAATTGAATACAAGATATTTTCACGTATCTTTAACGTTAACACATATAATTGTATGTGGTATTTATACGTGACAGAACACAATCTTAATACTTGAAAAACAAATTAAAAAATTAAAAAAAAAATAAAAATACAAACTAATACATAACACAATTTTTACATAGTTTATGTAAATCTAACCAAAATTACTTAATTAAATTATTTTATAAAAAAATTATAAATTAAATAAAAATAGAAAAAAATAAAGATAAAGTGAAGATCAAAATATTAGTTAAACCTAAATTAACGTATGATCGATTTTGATAGTACAACAAATCAATTCAATTTAAATTATATTATCCACATAGCTTACAACATTTCAATAAATATCTGAACAACTTCAAAGCGTAGTTTTTTAAATAGCTTATTGGTAGGTGGTATTCACTTTTTTTTAATATTTTCTTTCTGCAAATAGATCTCAAATTATTTATTAGAAAGAAAAAAAAGTAAAAGTCTCTTTTTTTTTTCAGCAAACACTCACTCACAATAGTTAAACTTTAGAAAGGAATTATCTTGTTTTTCTTAGTACCCTCCTTCCTTTCATAAATTAACCGTTATTAACATTATCATAAACTTTGAACATGATAAGGTGAATCTTCTCTTTTAAACATCATTTATTATACACCTAAAATAATATTACTAGAATTCAAATAATGAGCTAATCGGATTGATGGTAAAAAAAAGAAATGAAAAAATGATATTATTTAAATGAGGTGTAAGATAATAAAAATAAGGAGAAAATAAAATAAACGTACTTATTATTAATATTTTTCTTTTATTTCTAATTTTAATATGATTTTTAACTATTTATTATTGTTATTATAAGAACTAGCGTAAACATATAATATACATATTTATATTAAAATACTATAATTTGAAAAATACAAAAAAAAATAGATATTGCTAAGAAAGAATATAAGAATTGAATAATTATTTTTAAGTTAATGCGATTATGTAATAAAATTATTTTAATTTAATAAAGAAAAAGATATAAATAAAATATTTATTATTAAAATAATAGTATACAGTAAATGTTAATAAAAAATTTTTGATATAATTTATTAAACATTAATATATTAATAAATTATTTCAATTTTTATGCAAATCTTTTTAAATTTTACGAGGAAAGTTAAGGTTTATTTCTTTCTCTTCTAAACCGCTTTTTCTGTGCCTTTCTCTTAATTGAGTTCGAAAACAAAGGATTACTGACTTCCAAAGTGCCAGCATTAAACTACCAAAACAAAATGGGTCTTCTTAATCAGTGTTAAGGATAATTAATATACGTTGGATCCTACAAAAGTATATAAATAGATGTGATATTAAATAAAATCTGATCTAATAATCATTAATGCAACTTTATTTTTTTTAAAGGACAAAAATGTCTATAAATATTGTGCATGTGGATTTAATATTTTATTTAATGTTCACAAATAAAAGTTAAAAAATAATTAAATAATAAAATAATTTTATTTTAATGTTGCTAAAAATTAAATATAATTAAATATAAAAAAGTTTAAATTAACAGAAAAACCAACAAAAAAAATATTGTTAAACATCTAAAAATTAAGAAAAAACATAAGAGACTATAAATTAATAGAAAAATCAACAAAAAAAGTAGTGTTAAACATCTAAAAATGTTAAAAAAAAACAGTTAAAGTGTCAATTTGAAACTTAATTAATTTTTTTTCTTTTTAATAGACACTTTAAAAATTTTAAAGTCCTTGTTTTGTAAAAGTAAGTTATTGCCTAAAACTTTAAAAAGGTATTTTTATCCTTATAAAATATATTATATGTATTTATACTATTTTTATTATTGTATTTAATTATTTCAGCTTTCAATGTAAAAATGATGATACCAAAGCACATTTATTATTCCTTAATTCGTATTCTTAGGACAGTGGTTACATTCTCCAAACAAAATTATGAAGTACACATTTGATTTTTTTGTCCTGCTATATAATTAGATCCAATTAATTAATTTTATAATATTAAAAGTCTTTAGTTTAATTAGTATAACTAAAGTATATTTAATTTGTTTTCAAAATTAACCTTACGATCAGTAAAAATAATAATTTTTTTCAAATATGTATTCATTTTAATATTTTCAATCTCTCATCATTCATATTTTTTTAATTTAATTTCTATTAACTTTTTGTGTTGATATATATATATATATATATATATATATATATATATATATATATATATATATATATATATATATATATGGAAAAGTCAAATTGAAGTTTTGACTATTATTTATACAAGACAAATTAGACTCTCAAAAAGTCTGTAATATAACGTATTTTACTACTGTTTATTAAACTAAAAAACACTCAAATAAATATATTTATTGAAAAAATAGTTAATACAAAAACAACATTTAGATTTTAAGGAAATTTTCGAACTTAGATCTTGTAAAAAACCACATTAGGTTTGTATATTGGGAACCTTGGAATCTAATCATCCCTAGTTCTTTTTTCTTGGAAAGAATCTATATCTAACAAAAACTGTAATGATTTCACACCCAAAAAGAAACTATTATCGACTCCAAGACAATCATAATTAATGCAATAACCACGTGTTATATCGTTATTGCCGTAGAATCTCGCCGCTTAATGATAAAAACAAAAATATATATAATCATGAACATATGCAGAGAAACATACTAACATGTAAACCTTTTCCTGTGTTTCATTCATATAACCAACAAACAAATTAACAAAATCATTGTCGGAGAAAGAAATGTGCACGACCCACGTCCATGAAAAAAAAAAGGCTTCAAAGATAAACTACTAAAAAATACATTATTTTTTTATATGAAGAAGAACTATCTTGGACCACCCCTCTGTAAAAGAAACCAAAAACTGTACTGTGAGTGCAAGTAAAGATAAATATAACAAGGGTTGAATGTAAGAATAAAGAAATTGTTAACAAAGATTGTTGTGGTTTTGGTTGGGTTCATTGTCTTCTTCATCTCTTCTTTCTTGGTTCCACATAAGGGATGCAAAGCTTCTTAGATCAGAGAAGTGTCTCTGACCTTCTCCATTGGATTGAGGAGTGTGCAAAGAAGAATTCTCACCGTTCTGCAATTCATTATTGTAGCTTCTTGGATCATTTTGGTTCATATATTCATGTTCTGTAGTAGGGTCTGATTCACAAAACAGAACTGCTGATAAATCAATTACCATGTCGTCACGGTTGGGATCAGAATTCAGATCAATTTGTCCAGCAGCACTGGACTCACCCGCTTCAGCTTGACTTCTGCTTAGTCCCACTACCTCTTTCTCCAACTGAGTTGCATCATCTCTTGATGTTTCATTGGTATCTGACTCTTCTTTGGGGAGAACTTGATCTTTCTGGGCAGCTTCTGCTTCTGCTTCGCGTTCGGATTGCCGTTTTTTCTTTCGCAGCATCAGGGTTTTGAACCGCCGCTTCACGGTCAGGCACACGTTGCATGTGCATGTCGGCTTGTGTCGCCCCTTGCCACTTGGTGGCTGGATGCACACAATGCAAGAGCAGCCGGGACGGTGTCTAGGATGTTTGGTGGTGGCTCCGGCCGACGATTCGGCCGTGTCAACAAGATTATCTCCCAGGGCTGCTGCACTGGCAAGAGCTTCCAAGCCAGATGCCTCATGTTCTTGGATTGACTTGCTCTTTTCATCACTTCTTCGCTTCTTAAAATCTGCAAAGCATTGAGAACAGCACAAAGATTTTGTGTTAACCATGTAGGACTAATTTTGATTTCGGAAGTAAAATTGCGGTTTATGTGGCACTACAACACACACAGTTATAAAAGCATAGCAATTTGCATGTTAGACCCCCAGATGGAATCTAAGTATAGTGCTGAATGCAGAACTTGCAGGGTGAATCTTTCAATTTGAACATTCAATTAATTGTAAGCGACAGAAACCTCAACCTCAACCCAATCTCAAACATGACACACAGAGTATATCAAAATTACAGATATCAGAATCACACCTTTGTCGGGTTTCAAAAGATTTTCTAATTCCCCTGAACTCAGCTCTTCAGGTACTGTGCATGAACATCTGAAAAAATCATGTCACAATAAGAATTTTAGATCATTCTATCACTATCTCATATGAAGTAGTCTTCTTCAAGTAAATAATAGTGGAACACCTTCTCGAATCCCAAATATTGTCAAAACATGTCCAATTGGCAGGAAGAAGAACATCAACGGGAAGCTTTCGCCATTTAGAGCAATCATCACATTGAGCCCATTGTGCCTTCACCCTGAATGACATAGTTAACATAATCAAGCACAAGTTGAAAATTTGCTCACATCAATATAACAAGTCCAAGTGCTCTTGTGGAGAATAACTAAGATCCAATGCCTAATTCTGATACAACTATTGCCACAGCACACATGAATTCAGGAAAATACCAAACAGTTGTCAGGTGGATGAACAAATTCATAGGTAAGATTAAATCCTGAGTGATAAAAAAGTAGTGTTCGAATGTACCAAATACAATGCCAAATATGCCGGAAGGTTGGATTCTTACCCAGAAGAACAGGTACTGAATATAGTTCTCTTTCCAAAAACTGGGGGTTCCTGAATGAAATGAAGTGCATAAATCACATAAATTAGCTGGGGCAAAGAAATTTGAATAGAATTCTTCAAACTACATCAGTCCATATTCAACTCGCAATAGCTAACCTACAAAATAAAAATGTATGGACTCATTTGACACCGTCACACTTACATCGTATTCTTCAAATACTTGGTCCTCAATTGTGACGATGCTTGGCTTGACACAAGGAGGAGGACGAAGTAAATCCTGTGCTTCTTCCCATGTAAGTTTTAACTCCCTGGCATCTTCATTGTCAATAAGCAGCCTCTTATTTTTAGGCCCAATATTACGAGTCTTCTTCTTCTCTAAAACTGAAACTTTTCGCTGTAGTGAAGTATTGTTTGTCATCATCCCATTAGTTTCAGTTATAAGCAACCCAGAAGTTCCAGTACCCAAAACTGGATGTTCTCTTTGTCCATTAAAGTTAGGTTCCACATTCCCTTTCATTGAAAGGAGAAGATTGGCATGATTACTTCCTGATGGCGGATTCTCAGTTCCAGCAGAGGTGGTTCCCTTTGCTGAATTAGATTGTGCAGATGTGGAGGTATCCTGTTTGACAATAGTCATTTATCATACTCAGCAACAGAAAAAATTAATAATAATAACAGAGATGTATTATTAAAAGAAGAGACCACACAGTAATGGACATTTGTCCCAAAACCTGTGTATCTGGAGAATTTGATGCCCTTCTGAAACCCATTACAAGTTTGCCTCCAGGATCTATCCGACTAAATGTTACTGCATAAAAGCATCATACAAAAGAATAATAGCTATTCAGATTTGCAATACATATTAACCTCAAAGAATATTTGAAGCTTGACCCCTCATACTAACCAGTAAATTATGCACAAGAGATTAATTTTTCAAGGCATTGAATTCTTCTATTTGTCTTGAAAAGATTATAGGAACAATATTTATAACACACAGCTAGCCGCCTATCTAAGGCATGTGCAAGGTTTATTCCCTGGCTTTATTCTTACCAGTATCACCAGCGCGTAATTGCATGGCCTGTATGCATGGGGTCACACCCTCCAATACATACATTCTACTGTTGTTATTTGGCCAAAATCTGAACTGAAATGTCCACTCATTCCCCTTCACATCTTGCATTCGCAGAGGAACACCCTCAGATTGTGAAATAGTAGGGAAATATGCCTGCAAATCATAGGCCAGTTTGGATTATTTCAGCTATTACAGGATAAAGAGATATTTTAAAATTTATAAACAGAAAAAATTGCAGAAACACCTCTCCATAGACTTATACAGAGATAACAAAGCAAGCACAGAAAATAAGGAAACTAAAGAACAAAACCCCAAAGATACCTCAGCGCAGGCTTTTGGGAGAACAAGACGGCCAATTCGACCAGCATCACTGGCACTTAATACCTTCTCAAATAATGGCACAACTGCAGATTTCAAACTGTTATCATACATTAAGGAAAACTAATGATAAACAAGGGGTGTACTGTATACTAAGAGTCCATAATACATGTTCAAAACAGCCAAATAAAAAATATAAAGGATACTCTCCGGAAAGTCGCTCCAGCTCTTGATCGGTAATCCTCGGCCAGTATCGAGGAAGTAACTGATTCTTTCCTCTGCCATCTGCAGGTGGCCGAGCAACTCGAGATTGAGAAAGTGCACCTTTTTCTATTTCCACATTCATGGTAAGCCCACTACTCTTCAGTGGTTTTGGAAATATAGGACGAGATCTTTGGCCTTGATGAAAAGGAGATGTTTTTCCCTCAAGTCTTCCTTCCACAGCCTCTCCAGCAGAAGGCATGACAGAGTTGTTCCCAGATGCATTTCCCAGGTACATACTCAATGATGGCTGAGCATTTGCTTCGTGAATGTTTTTAATCTCCCATGGTGACCTATTATTTTCTAATGTACCAAATGTTAATGACTGAACAGATGGCTTCACCACATTTGAAAAACCAATGTCTCCTTCCCCGAATGAACATTTGGCTTCTTGGTTGTTGTGGCCATGACGTGAAACGATACCATCTCTTTGAGCATTATTCCATCTGCTGGATTCACTAGCTTCAATAATTTTGCAGAACTGCATAAGTTTTCCTTCATCAACACCACGCGCAAACATTCTTCCCTCAGAACGAGAAGGCCGATCACTTGCATTATTTTTTATCAATGAAACAGGCCCATTTGGATTTTCAATATTCCTCATCTGCAGAAAAACATCAAACAGAAGGAACCAGCGAAATTGTCAGAGGATAAAAAACACAATACACCTAAGTCAACTTTTTCCAAAATCTTGCCCAACTGCATGTGTCATGGCAGAACAACAAGACACGGGATCACTTCAAAGAACCAGCAAGCAAGCAGCAGCAAGTAACGTGCTGAACATAATTAGAAGAGTATTCTATATATCAAAAAGCTTGAGGTCTTCCAATGATCACTTTTATATAGGATTTATCCAAATCCGAAGCATATGCATGCATTCCACATACATTATGGGGCAAAAGAATGATGTCAAACATGCGTTCATGTACAATAAAAGTGAGATCCCAGATTCAAGATTTAGCAAGAAATGAGGACATGCTGCATTAAATAGAAAATAACAAAAAATTATAGCCGGAAAACTTCCAGATTAAACTTACCGTACTAAGTTGGCTAGTATTTACACAGCTAACACATCCTATACCACCAAAGTCAAGATGCTCGAACAAAGATCTAGATGCCGTGCAACCACAGTGGATAGGCTGTGAAACCAAATCAAATAGACTTCAATGACTAAGGAACAAAGGGAATGCCTGAATAGTTACATGAAAATAGAATACCATTTTACCTTGTTGCAAAAGTTACACTCCCTCCAACCAGTTTGTTGGTGATGGAATTTGCTGCAGAAAACTGAATTCTCATATGCGGATCTGACATATTAAGCATTTCCAAGTGGGAAATATAAAGAATCAATAAATGAATTATTACTAATAAAATGCATGGCAAAACTACCAAAGATATGACAGGGAAGATATGTACAGAGATAATATTACATTACCATGACAAAACTTCAATAAGAAAACTAAACCTAAGATCGATTCATACTTTCAATTATTGATTACCATTTGCAATCAACTCTTTTTAACACACCCTACACTATCAAGGAGCAAGATGCTTCGGTATACAGAGAAAAAGTACTTTCCAGGATAAACAAGAAACATGGCACTACAATTACTGCAACCAGGTACAATTGTATGAAACTATCTAACAGAAAAAATAATTCTAAGTGACATTTATTTAAAAATTAAATAGACTCAGCTAGATACATATACATAAGTACTAGTGCATCACATGAACTAAAATTTCCTTATCATTATGAGGGATAAAATAAATGTTTTTTACAATAACCAGTAACACCTATGACAACAATCACCAACTTAAAAAGTTATTCTGGAATCTTGGTTTTAAAAAACAGCCTGCAACCACAGTTGCCATATCACCCACATATACCTGCAATTTCTCGCAATGTCAAGGATTGCAAGGAAACCACGACTTAAAACCTTGGTTAGAATAGTAGAACTACACTAAAATATTGAAAATGAACCAATCATGCATTTACTGCATCCACATTAAGGAAAAATATATATATTCGCCACATTGCCTTTTATATAATCGCCACATTATGACACTTACAATGGCTCATGGATGTCACCCTTCCACTCCTCCATAAATCTAGCATTACAGATATAAGCCAACATTAGTCAACAAAATATATATTATGAAATAAAAAAATACATAATCTATTTTTTACTATAACAATTAAGAATTTTTATTTCACAATCATTATGACCAGAACACCGTCACCAAGTCATTCTCTAGAAATATTTCCCAAATTAGCAGCATTAATCCCCGCCCTTAATCAGCAACAACTTCATATTGTCATCAGAAAAGTAAAAAGCATTGCATGGCATAAATACTCTTCTCTGAATTGAGCACTTAATGTGATTCTTATTCACATCAATGCGATAGTTCCTTGATATTAAACAGACACACTTAAAACCACAAAATCCCGGGAAGGGCAAAAAAAAGGACCAAACCAAGCCTCGCAAATACAGTTTCAACCCTCATGAGACTAATTACACCAAAATCAAAAACTAAAAAATGCATCCGATTATAAAAACAACATCAACAAGAACGAGTCCCAAAATCGTATCCCCAAAACTACCCTCGCATCATCCACTCCCCCCATAATTGACGAATAGATGAAATTCAAAGGAAAAGGACTCAAATTTACCCGCACTTGCAGCACAGTTGGGCGAATCCACCAGATCGCAGAGGCCACCCCTTTCTCCATTCATGAGTGCACGAACCATTAACGACGCAAATATCAGAACCCATTGATGCAAAATCCAAAATTCCACTGCCAAGGAAATACAATCCAAAACTCAAATCAAAATCACAAACCCTAAACCAAAAACCAAAACAACAAAAAAACACTTTGACCCATCATCACAAATTTATTCAGACTCCATACACACCCATGCAGAAAGCTTCAAGATTCACAAAGGGGTTACAATGAAACAGAACCCCAAGACGAAAAAACAAACCTTTGTCTCACCCCAAGTGAAAACCAACCAATGGGTCATTCACATGAACATAAAAGAACCCGACTTCGTAGTGCTAGCTACCTCTATCTATCAATCTATCTCCTCAAATCTTAACAACCACACACATCATCTGTTACATCAACACTTAGCTGGGGAAGAATATAGGCAGAGCAACGAAGAAAAAACAGAGCGAAAGCACTGAAATCAGCATAAGGCAATGGAAATTGACCTGAAATTTTACAGAGAGAGAAACCGAGGTGTGTGTCTGTATAGAGAGAGAAAGTGATGAGAGAGAAAGAGGAGAGAGAGTGTGTGTGCATGCAAAGCAACAGATGCATAAAATGCATGCAGGACACTTGAAGACATAACACATACACACCACCGCTAACCTTAACGCACACAAGTCGTTTATTTTCTTTTCTTTTTCACTATGTTTTCACTTTGGCGACACTGATATTCTCACCCTCTGTTCACGGGGCTGTCTCGCTGTGGCTGTGACTGTGACTTGGACTCGTTTGTCTCACCCCTCGGTGTATCCGTCTAGGTGAAACATCTATCCATGCCTTGCACGTGTATCTTATTATTTTAAAAATTTTAATTTAAAGTCTTTAAAATTAACTTTTTTCCATTGATTCTTAATATAAAAATTAGAATGATTAATACTGACAATATCTCATAAGACTAAAAATAAAAAATAAATTTACATAATTAACTGAAACCCTAACAAAGTTAAAAATGTATTTAAACTTTCTTAGTTTTAAAAAACTAATATTTACATTTTACTGTTTCTAGAAAAACTTATTTTAGAATTATTAAATATATTATTATAATTCTGCATTTTTTTTGTTGAAGGATTCAAGAATATTAAAATCGGAAATTATCACTGATACACAAAGAATAAAAATATTTTAGACGAGAAATCCATGTGAAAGTTAATGGTCCATCCTTCCTCTGTCTTATTTTATTATATTGTTGTAGAAAGTTTGATTTTACTTATTACATATAATGGTATTACTATAAGGTATATGCATGTGTACGTGAATCTGTGTAGCTTAATTTAAACTTATTCGTGTTGTTAATCATAATCAGAATAATAATTATAAATAATTTGATGTTAAAAGAAAAAATAAATGAAGTGGCACTTTATAAGATATTAGTGAATGAATATATTGAAATAAGTGTTATTACGTTATGAAAAAAAATGTTATTTTAAGAATACAATTATATTTAACTTATTAATAATCGTTAAAATTATAATTTTAAAATATTAAATGATAGTGTTAGATTGGATGTACCTATTTAATTAAATTTTCAAATCCAATAAAAATAATATTAAATAATTGAATTAAATTACTTTGACTGACCCTAATTAATTACGGAATACTTTTAGCATCGCGACTCATATATTACTACTTTATAATATATTACCATTTAGTAGTTTAATAATGTAAATTTGATGTGTGTAAAATAACACCACGATTATTTAAACACACTTTTTTAACGTAAGTTTGATTATGCATTAAATAATACTAATTAATATACCTGTATTTTAGACTTTACTGACATTTCGGTCAAGTTAAAATTAATCTAAAAAATGAAATTTTGAGACAAGATAACATGACTGGAAAAACATAATAAGTTTATTTTGTAAATATATTTGGAAATTATAATAAAAAAAATCATATCACCCATGATTCTCATTTGTACGAATACGTATCCCTTATATTCCTTTTAAATGAATATGAAAAATATATACTTATACAAATGTATGTTGTTTAATCTATTTAGTATTTTTATTCAAATATAATTCATATTTAATATTTGTATGTAGATTTAATATACGGGTCAAACCAAAAATTATCATGGGACTTTTATATCTCTTACTAATTAATGTTAAATTTGTAACACTCAAAAACTAAGACCTATTATATTATAAACTCATGAAAATTATAAGTTGACTTTCATTTTTTTTTTCTCAGCCTTTACTTTTAGTGTGACTGGCTTAGTGTGGATCATTGATTTTTTTCAAAAGAAAAGATAGTGATACATTAATCAATGGTACACACTAAGTCATGTCATGAAATAAAGGATGAGAATCAAAAAATGAGAGTTATAATATCATTGTCCAAACTTATAAACTCGTGAAAGGTTTTCTACAAAGCTTATAGCAATAGAAAAATTACAACTTAAATCATACATCAAATATAAATATATAAATACAAACTTTTACACAAAAACAAAATTTCGCAAATAAAACTCTCATTTTCTTTAAATTGTTACTCCTATGTTTTTTATTTATATTTGTCCGTATAGAAAGTATAGTTATTGTACAAGATAAATTATTGAAATATATTTTTTACTTAAAAGATAAATATTAAAAGAATACATTTTAATTAACAAATCACAACAATTTAATTTTATTAAAAATCCAACATATACAACTATATAGACCTTACATGGATTTATATATAAAGAATATTTGATACGGAAATGATACATTGACCCACCTTTTTCTTACCCACTTTTGACACACCTATTTGGCAACTAAGGTATAATTTTAATTTTGCATTTACAATTATTTTGGGATGGTTGGTGCCAACATTTTGTACTCGTTGCATTTGGGAGATTGAAAGGGTGTGTGATAAGCTTTTGAAAGAGAAAATCTAGTTTCGCGACCATTCTCTTGGCTCACTCAAACAAAATTGCTCATATTTTCCAGTTTCTCCTTCTCGCTGAAACGAAGTTGCTCATCTTAAATGTGTGTCACTTTCTCATTCCATTATATCCTTCTTGCACATTCCACTTCCATCGTTCTTCCAGTCCCTACGAAACATTGTTTTCGTTCTCCCAGTGGTTACAAACCTATAGTCATGAGTGTGGTTCTTGAGTTGTTATTGTTGTTGTCTCGATATTCTCTCTTTATTGCTCAAAGGAAACCACATTGCAGTATTTCATTGTCATTCTTGCACACTGGGATTATGTCAGTCGTAAGTAAAACTAGGTTTATTGTGTGATTGTTCTCAGTTTCGCGAATCTCGTACTTTGCACAGACAATACCCATTTCACCACTTGTTGGTAACATACTTGTAACCCCATTTCCATGGCGATAAATAGGTTTTCATCTTTGTTATTGTTGGGTTAAAAATGTGATATTTCTTTTGTCGTGTTTGGGATATTTTTCATCATTTAAATGTTTTAATTATAATGGTTTGGTTGTCAATGATTGGTTAAAGTGTTGATTGAGTTTGGGTATGTTAATGTTCGGTCTCGAATCTCAAGGAGACACAAAACCAAGAATAAACTACATTTTTGGCTCTTATACTAGTAGATATGCATTTTTCTTTCTGGAGTTTCGTAGTTCTGGTTCCAAGAAAAGGTCCCCCTATCTTTTCCTCTCTTCTCCTTTATATAGGCCTCCTACTTACCTTATTTGTAGGAAGACGTGTTAATGTGGCAAAATATCAGCAACCGATTCCTATTTTTCTGCCCTAATATCTCGGAGAATATCCAGGGAGTTCTTTGGACCGCTTTCTTTGGACCATGCTAATCTCGTTAATGGGTTGGGACTGTCGCATGTGGATTGGGTTTTGGGCCAACTAATCATATGACTTAACCGAGTATTCTGAGCAAGTAAAAGATTATCCGAGAATGGAACTAGGTCAGATTCCGACCTCGATCCCTAGGCAGTACACCTATCCTAACTCTCTGCCGAGAAACTCGGCCCAAATCCTGCTCAGATTCATTGCTCGTCACCTCAGCCCATGACAAATATTTAATGAAACTCTTCGTTTTATTTTTTGGTCAAAATCGAAATGAGCATGTTGAGGTTGGTCATTCCCTGGACGATACAAAACTCATGAATTGTAGTTGAACACAAAAAAAGTTAGCTTTCTTACTTGTACTGTTACTTGAAGTGTTTATGTGCAGTCAATTTTTTGTGTAGTAATTGGATAGGTAAGGTAACCTTTATGAAGTTTGTTTAATGATGTTTTTAGCGTTTTTTAGGTTAATTGGAATGTTGTTTATGTGTCCTTGATTATGTTTGGTGTAATATGTTTTATATCAGTCATGTGGGTGGTAAGGCTAAAGTCAAAGCAGATAAAGAAAATGTGTTGTGCTTTTTTCTATGGAACTATAGGTACGACTTCGTAATTGTGTTGAGAAAAAAAAATACATTGTTGAAATGAATGGTGTGCTTATCGTTCACAAATTGGAGACACACCTTTCGAATGGTGTTTGTATATGGAGATGCCTTTAGATATTTGCGGTTCGCTATTAAAGGAGTTTTTTAGCCGATAGGTTGTGGTGGAGGAATTATTTCGTATCAGGTAACACCTGGTGCCCTTAACTATGATAGATGTATGTATGGGTTTGGGGTTATGTGTAGTTAGAGTTGACGTAAAATTTGACTTAAATAAAAGTGGTTTTGTGGGTTTACTTTTCAGTGGCGAAGCAATAACAATTAATGGTATTACTAAAATGACGAAAGGTATAATAGGTATTGTAGAATGATATAGATAATATATGTCATTTGAATATCTTGGTTTGTTTTGATGTCCTTTATTTTTCTAGAAATTGAAAGATTGTAATTAATAGTGGAGTGAAAGAGTGACACACACCTTTAGTGGGATGAGCGGTTTCATTTTAGCGAGAAGGAGAAATTGGAAAGGAGGAGCGATTTGGTTTGAGCGAGCATGAGAGAATGGATACGAAACTAGATTTTCTCTTTCAAAAGCTTATCACACGCCCTTTTAATCTCCTAAATCTAATGCACACAAAATGCCAACGTCAATTATCCTAAAATAACTGGAATGCAAAATTAAAATTAAACCTCAATTGCCAAATGTCAAAAGTGGATAAGAAAAAATGAGTTAATATAGCATTTTCATATTTGATAAATGGAATATCAACTAACTCCTTTTGAAAGACTTCTATTAAATAAGTTTTACTAGATTAACATTTGATTCGATAAAAACCTAAATTTACATATGAACCCAATAATATAGGATCATAATAAGTTGATTACAACTCACCACATAACTAGACATGTTGCAACCTCTCTTGGATTTTATCACTAAAACTATAAGATCTATATTAAAATATAGGTCTCGATACTTAATTCACAAATCAAATAAAAATTCATATATCATCTTAAATATATGACCACAATTTATATTATTTTTATCTAAATACTTTATAATCATCACATCATATATATATATATATATATATATATATATATAAAGATTCCACGACTCTGTACATATTTCATATTTTATCTTAAATATGATCATCTATGTACAAAAATATTCAATGCCAAATTAATATTATTAAAGTAAATATATTTTTATATTTTATTTAAAAAAATTAAAATGGAACATTTTTTTATAAACTAATTTATTATGTTTAATTTTCTTCAAAACTAGCGTAAATAAATCGAGTTTAATTTACTTAAAAATCATTTTTATTTTTCTCGTATGTCTTTCGTTAAAAAAATAATGCTATATAAGATTACATTTCACTTTCTAATTTGTTATATGAAACTGGCATTAATGACGAGATTATTTCTTAAAATATGAAGACCTTTTGAGTTATATATCCTTATTTTCACTTCATATGTAAATATTGTACTTACATATACTTATAAAAAAGAAGAGAGAAAATATTAATAAAATTTAATTTATTTCAAAACACTTAAATAAGAAATTACAACAGAAGTAAATAAAATCCTACTTTTTCTTTTGATAGTAAATTAAAAATCCATTGATTATGAAACACTTTATTAATTATGCATTGACTATCCAAACTGATGAATTAATTAATTGAACATTTAAAATGCATTCATAATACATTACTCCATACTTCTTCACACAATGCATGAAACCAAATTGATGGAGAACTTTTGAGTCGGCAATTAATAATAGAAATATTTATATGTTGACTTTTTCATGTGAGATGGTTAAAATAACACATCATCATCATCTCCACAATTATGCATGAGACTCGGTAATTTACAAAACATTTCTATCATGCTTCTATAATGGTTGTTCATATTAAGAAGCAATATTCAATGGATTAGACTTTGCAAATTTTGGATTTAATTTGGCTTGCTTACCTAGACGAATGAGATCATATAAAACCAAAATTTAATTTTAAAAATGTTTGGTTGGGACATGAAAGGTTCCATTAAGACATTATGTTTGTGTTAGGTTTGTTGTATAACATGGACGAAAAAAAAAATAATATATATATATATATATATATAAAATAAAAAAATAATATTTTAACTCCAAAATTTTCATTTTGTATTTTCTGATTTGGTTTAGTGTATAACATTGATTAATGTATCATTATTTTTTTTGAAAAATTTAATACTCGATGCTGAATCGCGTCAAAAAATACAAAATGCAGATTAAAATTGTAAAAATCAAAATATCATAATTCTATATAATATTTCCTTATAAAACCTTAAAAAATCAAAATTATTTGGATAAAAATTATTAATATCAAGCATAAATGAAATTCAAGTGAACAAGATTTTCACATTAGGAGAAGGAAGATCCGAAAGTGATCACATCATAAAGAATCTTTGCAAAAGTGATATGATGAGGTTATGTATCCTAAAAGTATTAATTGGTTCCAACAACCACCACAAAACTATCATCATGTTTTTTTTAAAGCCATAATCTATTATATTCATTGATTGCGCACAAAATTTTAAAATTTAGATCGCCTTAATTACTTGAATTATTTAAAAGAGTTGATTTTAATATCATTCAAAATAACATAATACTGAATATCGTGCATCTATATAATAGTTTGAATTATTGTGTTGAGTAAAAGTGCTTTAGCACATAATTTTCAAAGAAAATATTTTTGGAAACTATCATTGTAAACCCACATGTTTTATCTTAATTTTAACATTAATTAGTTAATGTAATAAAAAAATCTGATTTTGTTTCTAAATATAATTTAATTTAGCGTACAACTGTATATAATCTAAATATCAAACTTTTTTTTACACTTTAGTTGGTGAATAATAGCAGTTTTTTACACCAGTGAGGACCACTCACTATTATATTATTTATTCTCACCGACCTACATCAAATGAACGCTATAACTCCATTTTTTTAAATTTATTTTCATACTTTTACTTTCTTTTTTACTTTTTAGGGGATTGTAGATATAAAATCCACATACAGCATTTTTTTTAATTTATTATACACGTTTTATTCTGAAAAGATCGAAATTTGATTTTTCAAAGACTAAGATCTAACTTTTTTTTAGTAACTATTCTTGTAAATAAATAAATAAAAATAGTGATTTTTATGAGAAATTTTTTAATTGTCCTATTTACTAATTAGAAAAAAAATTAAGTTTAATTAGTCGAATATTACTCATTTTTGTTTGGAAGTTTCAGTTTGATACCCATTTTTAAAAAATTTCAATTTTGTCTCAATTTTTGAAAAAAAAAATGTTTTAATTAGTCCCTTTCAGAAAAAATTATTAACACCGTTAACCGCATGTCACATGTCAACTTCTGATTTTTTTTATTTTTTTTTTATTTTTAATTTTTTTTGAATTAACAAAAAATTGTCACGTGTCAAATCCTTGATGTGACACGTGACATTATGAGTGCCACATAACAAGATACTGCCATGTGTTGGTGTCCTTGTCAATTGTCATTGTATTGATTTCAATTTAGTGTGCACATATGTCTATTTGTTTTAATTTAGTACTCATATATGTTTAGTTGTTTCAATCTAATCTAATCCCCACTCTATTTGTTTCAATTTAGTCTGAATATTTTTTTTTTAAAATAGAAAAATATTGCATATCTTTAAGATAAAATTTATTATTTATATAAATATTATATTGATATTTGTTATTAAAAGATACTTACACGATTAAGTATTGATATTTATATCAAAATTTAGTAATAAAAGTCGTAAATAAAAAAATATGAAGTAACAATTAAGAAAAAAATTAATATGTTACGACATCATTTTTAATAAAAAAATATGGGTATTATTGAAATTGTTATAGTAATATTTTATTATTTACGACTTGTAGAAATACAGTTTATTTTAAACTTGTAAAAATATAAGTATGGTTACTTGAAAGTAATAAATCTTATATCGAAGAAACAATACTTCAAAGATTAAACATGAGTAAAATATATAAAATTTATTGTAGTCAAATATTCAACTAATTTAAGCATTTTTATAATGAAATCAATATAAATAAAAGATTCAATGATTGAAAAAAAAAAAGTTTGTAAACAAGTTGAAAAATAATTGATGAAAATCAATTATGTTAAAATACTCTGCACCCTTCTTTTGCCTTCCGCCCCCATCCCAAGAAAAAGGAAAAAATATATAATATGATAATAATTAATGAAAAAGGCAGCATTGGGTGTGAAAATAATTGGATGGAAATAAGATAACAGGAATGGCAACCGGCGGTGCCAGCATCCATAATGGATAATGTTTTCTTTTTTTTTTAAGCTTTCCCCTTTCATAACGCTACACACATTTTAAATTTAAAGACATAATATTATATATATATATATATATATATATATATTAGCATTTAAAATAAAATTACACTAATTTGGTGACTTAGTTATAAGATTTGACTTTCCATATGGATCGTAGTAAAAAAAGCATATAACAACATGAAATCCAATTCATACGACAAATAGTAATAATTCATGGATTGGTCATGTGAATCCATTTTAGTTTAAAATAGGCAAAGTTGAGTTAAGACTAAGTCAAGTAGATGATTTAAGTTAGGTTCAGATCAAATTAAGTTTAGGTTAAGTTAAGATTAATAGAGTTGATCCAAATATATCTTATGTTGAGTTGGTCCAAGTTGAAGGTTAAGATAAGTAGGCTCAAGTCGAATAATTAAGACGAGTCAGTCTAAGTTGAAGGTTGAGTAAAGTTGACTCGAGTCAAAGGTCGGGACGAGTCAATTCGAATTGAAAATGAGTTGAGTCGACTAGGTTGAAGAACCAAGTTGAGTCGGTCTAGGACAAAACCGATCGTCGAACCATGCCGAGTGGCCTAGGCAAAAAGTTAGGTCGAATAATCGAGTTAAGTCGGCCTAGACGAAGGTCGAATTAACTTAACCTAGGTTAAAGGTCAATTGGTGTCTTTACCTAAGTTGAAATTCGACCCGAGTTGACCTGGAATCCAAAAAAATCACATTAAACCATTCATATTAGCTTTGAATACATCATTAATCATTCCATTTATCATTTCACAATTCAAAACCAAATTGAACACATGAGAGAATATCTACATTCCACACAACCATTATAAAACCCCCAAATTCATAATGTACAAAACATATATCAACAATAAATCCTAATTTTTTCATCTAACAACAAAGTAAACATACTAATTAAGCATACAACCACAATTCCTAAATGCAATTCAGAATCAATTATGAGATACAATCTTATTTTAGTAGCTAGAATTAGCTTTCCTCACACAATACAAACACCCTTTCTCATATTGTTGCTATCTAGAGTTTATATCCACATATCACCTAAACAACCAAATCAAATCCCACTTTTAGATCAAAACATGACATCATGATCATAGAGCAACAAAGGTTCAATAAGAGTAACCTTAAGTCACATGCAATATCCTATAGTTCACATGCAGCTCCAGACCTAAAACACGTAATAAGGACAAAATAAAAACTTATTTTGTTTAAATCTTTAATCGATTGATTTCATGAAACTTCTTACTAGAAACAATTCTACATTTCCTAATCTTTAATCAGATCAAAGTCAAAATTAAAAAAAAAAATCACATGATTTCAGAACTTCATATATTAAAATTATATTTATACTTTAAATCTTTTATTATTAAAATATGTTTAGAGGGATACAACTAAAAAAGAAAAAATAGAAAATTTTCTCTTCATTTATTTTTGCATCGATAAAAATTAAATTACGTAAAAAAAATACATCAATGAAAATGTTTTTTACTGTTCCATTCTATAACAATTTTTTTTTTCAGTTTTTATCTTTTTTAAAAGTAACACCTTAAATGCCTTTCTAAGAGAACGTAAGATGGAGAGACTGAGTAAATTTGACATCCTTTTCCTTTTCAATTCTCTTAAACAAACCAATGAAATATTCTATAGCTAACTTAAATTTCTCCCTAAATCTCTCTTTTCCAAATTATCAAAGAGCTTTTTTAGCATTTTTTTTACGACTGACACGTATATTTAAAAATGCGATGAAACTAATTTTAAGTATTAAATATAGTTGAGATGAATACTTAAATTACTTTTAGGAATATAGTTTATATTAGACTTAAATACTTTTTACATCATCATTTTCGTAGTGTTTGTTGTGGATGGTCCTCATCTTTACCAAATGTTTTAGATGGTCCTCATTTTCGCAATTCGTGTTTAATTTAGTCATTTTTTGTGACGTCGTTTAAATCAGTTACGGAGCACTGTACTGAGGTGTCTTATGTGTACTGTACAGTGTAGTAATTAAATATAAATAGGTGTAAGCTAGGGTTTTGAGAATGAATTGTTGGGCAGTTGGTCGGTTGCTGTAATCTTCTTCCTCCATTTCCACGATTTGTGTTGTTGCAATCTTCTTCTTCCTGCAATCCCATGTCACGATCCAATCTTCTTTCTTTACCTTTGAATATAATCGTTGGAGACAACAGTGTTGTAGCAATTCGTGCAATGTTGGTGGTTCAACGATAAACCCTAGTTCACCTATTTATCCCCAAATATTTAATTATTACATCTGTATAGTACACGTAATATACCCCAATATAATGTAATACAAACAGTGTCATATGTACAGGCTCCATTACTGATTTAAATGACGTCACAGAAAAGAATTAAATTAAACACGAATAGTGAAAATGATGATCATTTTAAACATTTGATAAAAATAAAGACCATTCATAACAAACACTGAAGATGAAAAAGATATTTAAACCTTTACATTAATATGTGTGAAGAAAAGAACGATTTCAGTAACTTGGCCGAGAAAATTATCCGTATTAGGAATGGTCGCTGAGAGAAAAAAAAGATGATTTAACGTTCCTTTGTTCACGAGGCATCTACAGAGAAATTTTATTGGTACTGCTATGTTCAACGAAAGCGTTACTGCTTCAGGGAGGTGCCTACTTCAATACCTTCTGAACATGCAGAAGCTGAAAGATGAAGCTTTCAAACATCACCTGCCCTGACATGCTAATTTTATCATCATTATGTTTTTCACTCTTCTTTCTTTCTTCGGGCAACCATAGTTGCATATCTGTAAAAAGAAACAAATGTAGCATTTGCATCACATAAGGGAAGGTGTGCAAAAAAATTCAAATATTTAAATTACATCCATTGTTATACTTATCCACTTTAATAAATTCGTTTCATATTTAAATTCATATATTTTATTTAATTGGATTTGGAGATTTTTTTTACAGTAAATAAAATTAAATGTTGTTATGAAGAAATTTTTTGGTGAAGATATATATTTTATTTTTTAATTCGGAATTACAGATTTTTTATTCTATTTGTAAAATGTTTCTTCCAATTCGAACGGAAGGACATTGCTGAGTCGGTCTTGAATGGGATATTATTGATTCTACTTCGTCTAAATCATTTTTAATTCAAGATTGACTAAAATATCATTCAACACAACCTAGATTTAGAAGTTATCAATTACGCCTCAGTCGAGACTTTATTTGTTTGGTCTCCACTTAAAAATATCATTATCACAACTTCAATTAAGATATTATTAACCTATTTACAAATTATAAATTTATTTTATATCTGAATATGGCTTATTTAAATGTTTAAAAGTCTGGCATAACTTCGCAGTCTTATTTTGTAGTTTGATTTATGAGCATACCTACAAACAAATCAATAAACTTAAATAGGTTATTAAACATAAAAAGGATAAAGAATATGGTTATTATGTAATATTAACCTAAAGAAGATTATTATTAAAGAAAATAAAAATTCATCAAAAATAATCATTATATTATACTAAATATAGAGAGACAAATAATACTTATATTAAACTATAAGAAAAAAATAGTTATAAAAGGAAAACTACGCATAAATGAAAAATAATAAAAGTTTCAATTACAAATATTAAATGATTTTATTCTCTTTTTGAACCATTATTAATCACTATATATATATATATATATATATATATATATATATATATATATATATATATTTAAATTAACTATTAATCTTGAAAAATATCCCAATGATTTAGTTGAAAATATAAAAATTAACTTAATTCAAATAAACTAAAATTAATTTCTTAAAAATGATAGATTCGATTTTAATATCAATTTTATTCAAAATAAATAGATATGGATCTAAATTAAATTGAAAAAAAAAATCCAAATCCATTTAATTTTTGGAGTTTTTAAAAATTCAAAGCATGATAGCCTCACAAGTAGATGTGAACTGAATTCATTTCAAAAGCAAGAAATTAGATGGATAAAGAAAATTAATCACATACCTTCGTTTGAAGTTTTACATCTAAGAGGAGTTTCAGCTTCGCAATTGCTCCTGGTGAAAATTTCAGTCCCCTCAGTATATATCTCATAAGAAGTATTATGACAGTGTTGACCCTGCCTCCAATGCAAGAAAAAAGATATATATGTAGAATTAAGAATAGACATACTTTCTTTTATCTACTTGGCTTTCTTCTTTGTCAGGTTTCTTCAGTAATGATGATATCTCCTCCACATGACCCGAAGAGTCAGCTGTTACAAGACACTCAGTTGCTGATGCTTTTGGATTTGTGTCCTCTGTTCCTTCACATTCTTGCTCATGATTCTTGAAAGATGGGGCATCTTCTGCTAGTTTCTTTTCAGAGAGCAATTCATTATCTCCCATGAAAACATTTTCTTGATCAAAATTTTTGCGTCTGTCTTTTTGCAGTTTCACTTGTTTCTCGCTTTTGCTAACACTTCCCTGACCTGACATATCAGTAGATGAAGTCGCACAATGAAAACCTCCAGCATCCTCAGATTTTCCTTTGAAATGAAAATCTGGAGATAAACTTGGGCTTGTTGGCCAGGAATCAACGTTAGGGAATGCGGCTGAACAGTCAAATGCCAACTTTTGAGAGGTAAAACTGCAAGGAGGTGAATCTGGACGAGGTGCAGTTTTATTAAATCCACTGAAGGAAGGACTGGCCTTGTCACTTAATTCGAGGGTATTAAAGACGCTAAAAGGATCTTCAATTCTATTCTTGGATCCGAAGACTGCAAAATCTGTCTCTAAATCTAGACAGAATGAGGCGGCAACAGAACTTTTATCAAGTGAAGGATTTCTTTCCTCAAAGTGCCAACTGTTACGTGACCCCAACTCTTCCTGGAGAATAGAGTTTGAAAAATGAGATGGTACTCGCTTTGATGAGTTTGGCATACTTCTGTACTTTTCGTCCTTGGTACTGGACCTATTTCTAGAGCTAGAAAAAGCATTTCTATGTTTTCTAGGGCTTGCAAAAGCATTTCTATGCTTTCTTCTGTTCTCTCCTGTCAATATTATTGCTGGTGAATGCGCGGTGGACTCACCCCTCACTGACACAAAAATGAAGACATTCCAATTAGGAATAGCGCCTATGTCTCATGTATCAAATAGATCTACTAATCATATGCATAACCCCTCTTGGGAGTCAAAAGAGACGGAGAGAGAGACTTATATTACCGGCAGCGCATGAGCTTGACTCTTCGCTGACAGAAGGTACACAGATAGTCAGACAAGGTGGCAATATAAAGGAACAGAAAAAAAAATGATCATGAAACACAAGATTATTCTGGTTTTACCTCAGCAAGCTCGAATTATCCCTTACATCTTCTGGAATGAAATTTTGAGCATTGAAGTTCCCATCTAATCTATAACATTAACGACAGCAGAAAAACATAAGAAAATGCTCATGTCATTACGGACCTTCTAAGAATAATGTTCATACCTTGACCTGCTAGCAACATAAAAGTCAAAATCTTCCTCTAATTCGTCTTTAGAAAATGAAGACCGTGGTTCTGAAGATAAAGAAAAAGCATAAAAGAGTAAAAACACCACATTGGAGTGATATATAAATCGTTATTTATGTCATATATGTTTTTGACTCAAACCAATCAACATAATCTCATACATGCTAGATGCTCATTAGATGACATCAGATCTATGAATAAGTGGATCTCATTGACTATCCATCTAACAGACGAAAATTTGACCAATATAAGCAGTTAAAAACAAGTGCGGAATTCAAATAAGAAAATGAGTAATAAATTGATAGAATGATTCGAAACATTTCATCATTTTCCATTCTTTTTATAATATATATCTTCCATCATACTTGGATTTCTCTCTTTCGCTAGGTGTCAAATAGTTTGTGCCCAACACTAAATTCAAGTACAACACAACCAGTCATGAGGTCTCTGTGTTTGAAAAAACATTTACATATCACCTAAATAGTTAGTCCTGTAGTAGATGTAGTTTCTCTCCAGAGAAGATGCTTAGCATTTACAACATGCTGGTAGGAAAGGGTTGAGAAACTACTGTTTAACAAATTAACGTTAATTGTGATAACACATGCATACTTGTACTCAAATTGATTTTAACTAACAATTGTATCTACTGTCGTTCTAGAGAAAATAGGACATAAGTTTCCAAATACGTTCATGAAGTGTAAAATGACCAGGTAATTTCTAAATTTTCGGTGCGAATTAATTAAAATAGGTAAAGCCGCATAAATTAAATTATCTTGTCAGTGTCATTGGTGTTCCATTCTAAGAATATTCTTTAAAACATTGAAGTAAGGTTATATTTGGTAGCTTAAGGAAGCAAATTGTACCGCCCATATCCGTCTGTTTCTTCGTTACAGCTGAAGAAGACCTGCATAGCCATACATACAACCATCTTTAAGTCAAAAATATCATTATGGGAAACAAGGGAAGGTGCGGTCTAGCCTCTGTAGTATAGCAAATACCATTTCTTCGGCAGTAGGCCTTCAAAAGCATAGTTCTCCATTTTATAGGTTCCACTTTTCAATAATTCAGGAGATTTAGAACCCATTTGAAAAGTCTTCTTACACGAGGTATCATATCCCATCTCGTTGTCAAAGGTCTCATCAAGGAAAACTGAACATGATATATTCCATAAAAGGCGGAGAAACAGTTTTTCATAACCGAAAAGAGATAGTCATGTCATTTACTGCAAAGCCTCAATATGTAACCAATGACCAGCTCTATTATTTACCACATTAAGTATGGATAAAATCTAGACAAATGTGGTTGGTCCAGATAGATAGGTTTTAATTGAATCATTGACTCGCGATTCACGGAATCCATTAAGTAAATGATATGGTCAATATCTCCAGTGCTTAAATATAAATTATCTAATTCAAATAATGTGGTCATTTCTGAAATTTACAAGTTACATGCATTTCACGTTTTTTTTTTCTTTCCTTTTCTTATTTTACAGTTCTTCAGTTTTATGTTTTTTTCATCTGTTACTGCTACATGTCATAGATCTTGATGAATAACAAATAGTTACTATGTATACAAGAAATCGTTCAAGTTATTTCAAATGCATTTTCGCAAAGTGTTACAGAACAAAAGTATTGAAAGAAAAGTAATTAGATATAACAAATAAGAAAGAAAAAAAATAGGTATGATTACCATTCCACAAGTCTCCAACACTATTTTCAGTCTTGTAGAAGAATTCTTCCCTATCGGCAGAGCCATTTCTGTTATCAATGTCATAAAAATGATTGCCGTTTCCAACAATTGCTGAGCTTCGCCTTAATTTGTTAAATGGGAAGTCCGAAGAACTAATAGGCGAGACCTTGATATCTTGCACCATTGTATCCTACAAGTAGTGTGTCACAATGTATAATATCAGAATTACCCAACATAACTCATTTTGAATTAAATTAGGCAGAATATAATGTAAATTATTGGAAGTCTATCAATCAGGGGAACAGTATTATACGTCCAAGTCCAGCTGTGATCAAATCAAAAGACTAAAACAGGCAAAATATAATAAAAGATTAACATAAACAGCAGTAAAAACTTAACAATCCCCTCAAAAATTTTAAGGGATACTATGTAAAATAAGTGGCATGGGCCATCGTAAGGTTGCTGCCTTGTATCCAAGAGCTATAGGCAGCTTTCATTGAGATGATTAAGAGATAGAAAAAAAAATGAGAATATAATTTGAAAAAGGGTGAAGCGGTAGAGAGTGTGTAATTTTCCCTAATATCTTTAATCATATGATCGTTCCCAGTTATTACTAAGTCATCTCTGCTTAACCGACAGATCCATCGCCTTAATCATGATTGTTTCAAATTAAAATACAACAACTAAGTGATGATTCATTAAGTCAACTCTCATTAGGTCATGGTTATTACCGAACTCTCCGAAGTTTCTCTCCAAGAACCCAATACATACACACACTAATCTGACTTTTCCAAAGCAGCAATCTCAATATTGTGCATAAATATCATATTATCACTGAAGATTGTGGACTAATTTATGGCTCGACTAATCAGCGCTCAATAACTTTACGAACACAATGTTATACAATTACGTCATTGCATCCTGCCAATTAATGGTCATCAATTGCAGACTGAATTTTTATTCCATGGATGAGGAATAAAATAAAATGAGATATAATTATGAAAGCACTTTAATAAAACAAGAACTCGTTGATTTTTCAAAATAAAACAAAAAATAGAAGATGTATATCAGTTCAGGTATCATTAATGATTGACAAGGAAAATATAGCTATAGAAGATGCTGATTATGCAAGTGTGTGGTGTGTAAAGATGATTTTTTGCTTCACCACTTCAAGTTCAATGTCATCCAGCACATGGTTAAGTTTCTTCAATTTTGATTTACTTCCATCCTTCTGCAATGGAGAATAACTATATGGGATTCTGCAAATAAAAAATTCCAAAACACGCACACAAAAAAATCAATCTGTGACATCCAGTGAAATTCTTGAATGATACTATCATTTTTTTTAAAAGAACAAGTGAGGTTATGTTGTTCATTTAAAATAATTTTATGATTAAGCCTACCTTTCATGAAACTGAAGGGACGATAGCCCCAAACATTTAAAACTTACAAGTGGCGTAAGATATGAAATTTGAAAGAAGAACACCAACTATAGTTAACACTTATTGTTGTCATGAAATATAAGACTTTTTTTTTATGCATTTTTAAACACTGCTGAAAAATAGGATACAGGTAAAATCAAAAGGGCGGCTATCAGATAGCAAACACCATCCTTCTCTGAGACAGCAATGGGACCATTGCTTTTTGTTACAAACAGGCGACTGGTAGCAATAGAATCTACCTTTGTAGTATTTGTTAAAGAAAAAACTTACTTAACAATAAAAAAACGGGCATCATTATTCGTAAACAATTTAACAAGTCTTGATGGATATTAAATAATAACAGGTCATGTATAAAATGACAAATGTTAAACATATGCTTAACTAAAATTTTCATAGATGTGTGAGATGATTGGTGATAATGTGAACTGAAGAAATTTTCGACATTGTAATTAAATGAAGATATTTAGCCACAAAGTCATTGAAGTGGCAAAATTGCACCAATCACACGGTGGGAAAACTAAATTGTTTAAGGTTAAAGGGTTATTCTTACGGAGAGAAGAAACAAAAAAAAAAAAAAAAATGCAAAAAGGATCAATTTAATTACCTAGCACGTTGCTCTGGCGAATGAACTGGCGTCTCTGTCCCAACTTTACCCAGGCCTAGAAGGATTCAATTAACATATATATATGCGAAGAAAATGTCAGAGTAAAAAACAATTTCATAAAATTGTTATATGTAAAAAAGTTTCACTTTATCTGAACATATTTTAAATCAACTAAAAGGGATATATCCTTACATTTTAGTTGACGAGTATATAACAATAGTCACAGTGATCCTACGAATAACTAAATATGAAACGGGAGGCGAACCAAGATGAATGAAAAGCAATATGTACCTTCAAGTGAAAAAGAAACATGATCTTCGCAGGTCGGACACTTTTCTGCAGTGGCATTAGGTTCATCATCACACACCAAATCAATAACAGAAAATTCCGAGTCTGAGAACAAGGACAAACCAATAGGTGAGAGGAGGCAGGCGCTGAATTTGAATGTAAAGATAAATGTTCAATAAATTCCACTGTAATTGCTTCGAAAGCAAAATATGCTAAGATATAATAATCTAAAATTTACTAAAGCAAGAAACACATTTCCAACATGTTCATTGAATATCTATAATATGCTACTTACATTGATCGGATACTGTCTTCCATTGATTCAGGGGTCCATTGAAGGCAGTATTGTGGTGATCGGAAGAACTCCTGTCAAGTGAAAAAAAAAAGTGTCAAATTTTCGAAGGCTGAGAAATAAGTGGTGTTATGTGAAACAAATGCGTAGTGGTTGCAGGTTAGCCTAAGAATACCAAGCCAATACATTTAGAAAGAATCCCTCTTGTAATTTTTTTTTTCTATATTCGTCCAACTCTCAAAATGAGAAGGGAAAATTAGAGAGAAGTGAGAAAAGTCTAGAAGGAAATGGTGAAACAAACACAGGAAAGCAAATGAATAAAAAGTTCGGTTCAGTTTCAAATTCTGTCATTTTGTTTGCCTTTAAATTTGTTTTGACTAGTTTCATCTAGAAATCTGAAAATTTTGAAGCCAGACTGAACCAACTCGATTAATAAAAGGATTAGAAGCTTTTGATCCACGCCAATCCAACTCCTGCATACCCATGAAAGGAAAGAAAAAGACAATGAACTCAGAAAAAACCAGCGAATGTAATGTTTTCACATTTCCTTCTAGCTTCGTTGCAGACACCTTTTTTATGTTTGCCAGCCATTGATGTATTACTATGTGGAGCAATAAGTTAAGACGAAACAAGTGAAACAATGCTTACAAGTAGGCAATGGAGTCCTTCTCCAACCTCATAAGAACCCCTTGGTTCCATTCAATTTCTTTAAGACTAACCAATATAACAATATAGAAGAAGGCTCAATAACAATGTAAAAGTATCACTCACTTCGGTGATGTTTCAGTCTGGCGGCACAAAGGTGCCCCTGCATATACATTCATTATATATTTCACATCTTAGTTCCAAATTGCATTTAAATTGAACCAAACAGACTTGACGGTTTTTGCGTTGGCTAATGTACTAGATCACGTACTTGCCTCTTCGAATCTGAAAGAATTTACTGTAGTATCCATATTGGTAAACATTGTTGGCTGATCTGTTGAGACATTGACTGGCAGGGTAGAAATATTGATGTCTCCATCGTCCCTCTCTTTCGTTGTTGTACAGTTAGCGTGGGGGAAAGTTGATAATTTGACTAAACAAGACATAAGCAAGAAAAGAAGCACATAGTCATCAGGACAAAGCAAACCAAAAAAAGAAAGCTGTATTAGCTGGCTGTCCTTTTCCCTGCCAACGTGGTTGTTCTTCAGGAAGTTTTTCAGAACATGAAATATTTTAGCCTAATGACTACCTCACCAAAAGTCAGGAATTAGAAGCCAAGTTTTAATACAGTGTAACAATTTCTGTTTTAGCTAAGTAGTGGAACATCAAACATGGGAAACAAAAAAAAAAAGAGTGAATAATTCTAAGCCTCCATAACAAATTGCATTAGCTAGCAATAGTTCGGCTACCCGAATGATTCAAACATGACAAGACTGAGAAAGTACTTTACCAATAATGTCATATATATATATATATATATATATATATATATATATAGAGAGAGAGAGAGGAGATCACTTTTCAAGTCTCTAAAGAAATAGTGTTATGCAGAAAGAAGATTTGATGCTAACCCTCCGGAAAAAATGGATTGCACTGCTGAGCTTTTGTTGACAAGTTAAGCAAATTAAGAATGTCCAGAGACCGATGTTCCTTGAGGCTTTGTCCACTTATTCCTGGACTATCATAACAGTTATCTGATCCCATCATATGCAAATTTTGTTGCTTACGCTTTCTTTGTTCAAAGTATTGCTTTTGCCTGGTGAAAATAAGGAGTTCATTACAATTCTACAATATATATAACCTCCCAATTTCAGCAGAACCACTCTTCCCTGCCTCAACCAACCAACCTCCATATAGGTTTGTAACTAACATAACATCAAACTTTTACCTCTTTTGTGTAGACTTCCTTGACTGAAAATCTCCCATCCCGGCGCCAGTGATTATCATGCATCAATTAGATAGAATGTTTGGACATCAGAAGCAAAATTAACATCATTCAATTATATTTTTGTAAACAATTTGCAGTTTTGGATGGCTCGTCACGCCAACTACCACGCCAACTACGTCAGCTAGCATAACATGAAAATCAAATTTTGTTTGCGCCAGAGGCGATGACTAGAATTTTTTACTTTCATTTTCTATTCAGAAAACCTTGTGATTTCCAAAAACATCTACAAATGCTAAAATTCAGTGGTCCTATAGGATACTGTAATCCTTCAAAGGATACACAGATTTTGTTTCTTCCTAAGTACACATAATATCTAGATTCGATTGAAAATATATTGCAATATGCAATTAGCTCGTTTCAACAAAGCTCCAACTCACAGTAGCAACTTTCCGCCTGGATCCTCCCATCCATTGTAACATCGTGCAGGATGCGATCTGCAACCTCACACGAAACAAAGCAGATCCGCAACGTTCAAACAATCGCGTTCAGAGTTTCGATTGAAAAAGTATAGTTCAAAAAAATTAGCATTATCATGAAATGAAATTCTAAAGGCAATCGTTGTCTCAGATAGAGAGTATTCAGTTACAGAGAAAAAGAATGACACCTATAAGGACGAATCGTGGTCTCAGATAGAGTATTCAATTACAGAGAAAAAGAATGATACCTATAATAGCGAATCCAGATCTGAATTTCTTTTTCGGAACGTAGTGGAGAGGAGATGATCGTTGAAAGGTGGAGCTTAGGAGAGCCCTTGTGAATACCGAAATTTTGAACTCGAATGCCACCGCGGGAAAAAAACTGAACCCAATGCTATATAAAGAAGGTTTTTTAGTACTGAGTTTATGTATTAAGATTTTACAAACTACCTAAGATTTTACTTGTTTGATCTTAAGTTATGCTGCATTATATTCAGAAATTCTGTGTAAACTTTGTAATGTATGTTACTAGTGTAATAGTTTGTGATAAGTAGAACTGTGAAATTACTTAGGTCAGAGTCAATAGCCAATAAATTTTACTACCATATTGCCTAACAAAATTGATTAGTTTGCTTTGACAAAAACTTATATAAAATATAAAATGGAAAAAATAAAACAAAGAAATAAATGTTGAAATGTAATTTGGCTTGAATATAACTATTACATGTTGATTGAATATGGATTGTATCCGATTCTCTCAAATCACGTGCAAATAATTTCACTAATTAAGTATCGATTACATGTACAAGTACACAAAAATACTCATAACAATACAACAAAATTTGTTTGGTATTAATTTTATGAAATTATTGTTTATATTTTAACAATGTCTTGACTAAAGTTAACCAAAAATATCTTTCATATAACCATGACAAATATTTCATTGAGAAGATTAAACTTAAGACAAAGTAATAAAGATAAATTTCATAAAGGTTGAAAAAAACCCTTACCAAGACCAACCACAAGATCTTTTGACTAAAAACAGTAAAAAAATGTTTCACCATATCTAAGATAACATGTTTTAAGGTGAAGTCAAAAGTGTCTCAATCAAAGCAAATATTTCTTCTGTGTAAAAAGTGACTTTATCTTAGACTAGTTAAAATTTATTTTTATTCAATTGAAATATGTTTTAAATGGTTGAAAACAAATTAAAATAATTATGACGCGTGGACTAGTCTAACTTAAAACTCTAACTGTGTAAACGTGTAAGTTAGATTTTTTTTTTTTACTCTTTTATTAGATGGGTTTAAAATATCGTTGAGTTGATATTGAAACTTGTGGTCAAATTAATAAGTTTAATCACATATTTAACCTTAAATTATTAAAAATAGAAGATAAAATAATATCAATGTAATTGTTCTAGTAAAAACTGAAGAGATGTTTAAGTTAGAAATATTTTATGTCTACCCTTAGATGTTGGGGAGAGTTGCCTTTGTAAGTCTAGAAACATTTATTATCAATTTCCAGAATCAAAAAATATATTAGACTTTTCACCTAAAAGCCGGACATATTAGTCATTTTAAAGATTTTGATACTTTCTTATAATTGTGGTAATTTCACTTCATATTTGTAAAGAGGTTACATGGTATATTAATCCACATGAATATATTTGATTTCATTCCTAATTTTGTTTTTATTTTGAAATATATTTAAGTTGTGTTTTATGTTTCAAAATTGTGATAATTTTGTCAAAAGAAGGAAACTCCAGTACTCCTCTAAAAATAGGTGTACACTCGGTCCAACGACGCCTTATGTTTCCTGGCACAACTTAAAACCCACGTTTTAAAAGCGTGTCTTGAGTAAGGAAGGATTTTAACCACGTTAAATCATCTGATAACTCACCAAAGGAAGAATAACACATGTTAAATAATAAATAAATAATTGATCATTAAATTATAGTTTATATTTGACTGTTCAGTTATTTTTCTTTTATTTCTTGATTTAATTTTTTGTTTTTATTAGTGAGAAGTTCTGTATGAAAATAATTCCTACAAGAATATGACTTCTGAGTGGTGGTCAGATTTGACTCCCTTCCACGTACCCAACTTCGCTTCTCTTTCATATCTTCCATTCTTCCCCAGATGCCACCCAACGCGCCTTCCATCTACACCTCTATATATACTTACAAATCCCCCCAAATCTATCACTACACAACACAACACACATTTCAATAATCATCGTCAAGGGAAACAGATACAAATGAAAGACACAATTGAAACTTCAATGACACTCACCAGCTTGCTCCACCACGTGGCTGACAAATTCCCCTCCCGCCGAGCCATTTCCGTCGCCGGGAAATACGACTTCACCCACTCCCGCCTCCACCGCCTGACAGAATCCGCCGCTGCTCGATTGGTCGCTGCCGGCATCAAACCGGGCGACGTTGTCGCCCTCGTGTTCCCCAACACCGTCGAGGTTCGGATAATAATCCTTAACTACTAAATTCTCAACATAAACTTGTTTAAGAACACGTAGAAATGTCTTAACATTTTGTTTTCTCTGTTTCGATTTCAGTTTGTTATCATGTTTCTAGCCGTCATTCGAGCGCGAGCCACAGCGGCGCCGTTAAACCCAGCTTACACGGAGGAGGAGTTTGAGTTTTACTTATCCGACTCAGATTCAAAGCTTCTAGTAACATCATTGGAAGGAAACACGCCGGCTCAAGCTGCGGCTTCGAAACTCAACATCGCTCACGCCGCGGCTTCGCTGACCCAAGCTGAAAACGAAGAAGCCGAGCTGAGTCTCTCGTTGAGCCAATCTTTTGACTCGGTTGAGTCACTCGTTAACGATCCTGCTGACGTGGCGCTTTTCCTTCACACCTCCGGAACCACGAGCCGTCCCAAGGGGGTGCCGCTGACTCAGCACAACTTGCTCTCTTCCGTGAGGAACATTGACTCGGTGTATCGACTCACTGAGTCTGACTCGACGGTGATTGTGCTTCCGCTGTTCCACGTGCACGGGTTGATCGCCGGGCTGCTGAGTTCTCTCGGCGCCGGCGCGGCGGTGGCGTTGCCGGCGGCAGGGAGGTTTTCCGCTTCAGCATTCTGGAAGGACATGATTAAGTACAACGCCACGTGGTACACCGCAGTTCCTACCATACACCAAATCATTCTGGAACGCCACTTTAACAATCCCGAACCGGTTTACCCGAGGCTCCGGTTCATCCGAAGCTGCAGCGCTTCTCTTGCACCGGCTATTATGGGTAAACTGGAGGAGGCTTTCAGTGCCCCCGTCTTGGAGGCTTATGCAATGACCGAAGCCTCGCATCTCATGGCTTCGAACCCTTTGCCCCAAGATGGACCCCACAAGGCCGGGTCAGTTGGGAAGCCCGTAGGCCAAGAAATGGGTATATTGGACGAATCGGGTCGGGTCCAGGACGTTGGAGTTAGTGGAGAGGTTTGCATTCGGGGACCCAATGTAACGAAAGGTTATAAAAACAACGTGGAAGCTAACACGGCAGCGTTTCAGTTTGGTTGGTTTCACACCGGTGACATTGGATACTTTGATTCTGATGGGTATTTGCACCTAGTGGGTCGGATCAAGGAACTCATCAACCGCGGAGGTATATCCACATTCTATCATATATACAGTTTCTTTATTATATTATATTCATTACTTAAAAGCAAATTAATTTTGATTCACAAATTAAAGTATTATTTTGCTTAAGAATTTTTAATTTTTTAAAAGAACTATTTAAATACGTTTATAGATGTTATTTTATTGTTTTTTAATCAAAATCAATTTTTTATCTCAAATTTATCTAATAAAAGCTTGTATTACATATTCATTATATGTTTATATCTAAATTTAAACCTTTAGAACAATAAAAAAAACAATAATAATGCCCTGCTATTTTCTTTGAATGGGTACGACAATTAAATAATTTCTGTTTGATTTTGAAATTCTGTACACAACTCTTTTTAAAGAAAAATATTAGGTTGAATTCAGCTTAACCATTGATTTTGTGAAGGTGTAATTTTATGAAACTGCCTTTGAAAGTGTTTGTTTCTAAAAGATTAGGTTGACTTCAGCATTGGTGACGTGAGTTTCATTCTTGCTGTCCAATTTGTGGGCACGCGCAATTCATGAAACTTCTTAATATTTGAGCGTGTTCAAACTAATCATGGTTAATTATATTTGATAACATTAAACAACTTACTTAGCTGGGTTGACATCGTGTTAACTGACTCTATATTTCACACCTGACAAGATGTTTTGATGAAGTAGGCTTTTTATTTGGTATTATTATGTTACCAACAACTCATATTTAGAACGTTGATTTGTTAAAATTCATTTTCGCAGTTATTTTGTTTGAAACAATGTCCAACTCATCTGTTTGACTTTCAGAAAACTTCAATGAATGTGCTTGTTAACTGGTGAAGGTTTTTTGTGTTTTCAGGTGAAAAGATATCACCAATAGAAGTTGATGCTGTCCTTCTTTCACACCAGGACATTGCTCAAGCAGTTGCTTTCGGAGTGCCTGATCCAAAATATGGGGAGGAGGTATGTCTTTTTCTGATTTATTTATGAGTTTTACCTCAAAAGCTGAGTGTGTTTGTACTTAAAGAAACAAATGACAGACTTCAGAAATTTGTGGCTAACTATATTGTACTGATCACATCTTTTTGCACTTAACAGATATATTGTGCTGTGATCCCAAGAGAAGGATCAAACATTGACGAGGCAGAGTTGCTAAGATACAGCAAGAAGAATCTTGCATCCTTCAAAGTCCCCAAAAAGGTTTTCATCACTGATGCTTTGCCCAAGACTGCTACAGGAAAGATTTTGCGCCGACTTGTGGCAGAACACTTCGTCTCTCAAATTTGAGCTACTCAGTTCTTCAGCTTTTAGCCTTTGTTTCTTGAAAATGAAGAAATTACATCGAGAAAGTGGAACCCAAAAATCACTATACAAGAAACCAAATATTCTATTTGATGCCTACATACTTAGCCAGTACATAGTTGGAATCATGAGACCATAAATTCTAACAGTAATTTGGCAATTGTCATTGAAGAAGAGGGTATTTCTTCGAATAATTCATACAATAGATAGATTGTAGTTTTCAATGTTTATTGTAATGGTACACAATGTAATACTTATAGATCTTAAATAATTTCTTAATCATTTTTTGTAAGCATTTCTTACCACATGAATCATGATACGAAGAAGAAGACTTATTTTAACAGTGTAAAATTATATCCTGAAACAAACATGATATAACCAGATAACTATATATGAAAACGCTGAAAAGCAAAACTGCTGTATATAAAAACTTGTATATTGCTAGCAATGTGCTGCTGTCAAGAAAAAATGTCACTACACAACACAAAACATTGTGATTCTTGAAGTGCTAACATTGAATGAAAATCAACAAAGGTTGTCTTCATTGCCAAAAAGCTGATGTAGCAGTAAATGCTTTTATCTACATAGTCGTTAGCATTTATAAAGAAGAAATTTGTGTCAATACATGCAATTTCATACACCGTGTATATCTATCTATATTAGCGTGTCAAATTTGATTTCTTTTAAAGTATATGAAATTCATCTGAATTTATTCCTTCCACACTCTGAGTGGTTCCAGCAAAGCACCAAAGATATACCGTGTATGCTCTTATTCTACAAATGAAACGATTAAATATTGAAAAATTATCAGATAACGATATCCCTGAAATAGAAGTCAAAACAAAAGACCAAGTTGAACGACCAGGAGGCATAACAAAGATAGATCTCAAATCCAAAATGAACAAAGACACCACCTTTGGTAAAACTTCCATGTTTCATTCTTGGCAAACAAGTAATGGACGTGTATAAATACCCCAAACCCAGAAGCAACTAAACCATATGAACAATCTCAGTCTCGGATTGAAACTAATCCAACCAAACCACACACGTTTTCAAGGCAAAAATGGAAGATTCCAACGTAGTTCTGCTGGATTTCTGGCCAAGCTCTTATGGAATGAGAGTGAAAATCGCTTTGGCAGAGAAGGGAATCTCGTATGAATGCAAGCAAGAAGACTTAGAAGCTAAAAGCTCTCTTCTTACAGAGATGAACCCAGTTCACAAAATGATACCAGTTTTGATTCATAATGCAAAACCCATCAGTGAGTCACTCAATATTGTTCAGTACATTGATGAGGCATGGAAACACAAACCTTCTCTGCTTCCCTCTGACCCTTACAAACGATCCCAAGCCAGGTTTTGGGGCGATTACATCGACAAAAATGTAAGTTATACACATACTTTTATAAATTGATTATAAGGAGGATAAAGGATTGTGTGAATGTGTTTGATGCAGGTATACAATGGTGTGAAGAGGGTATGGACGGGGAAGGGTAAAGAGCAAGAAGAGTGGAAGAAAGAATTGATAGAATGTTTGAAGAGCCTGGAAGATGAACTTGGAGACAAGGCATATTTTGGTGGTGAAGAGTTTGGGTATGTGGATGTGGCCCTTGTTCCTTTCACTACCTGGTTTTACACGGTTGAGACATTTGGGAAACTAAGCATTGAAGAAGAGTGTCCAAAACTTGTGGCGTGGGCCAAAAGGTGCATGCAGAAAGAGAGTGTGGCTACATCACTCCCTCACCCTCAGCAGATATATGATTTTGCCCTGCAATATAAACACAGACATGGACTTCAGTAGATACATATCTGTTATCATATAACATTAAGTATAAGAAATATATACACTACCATGTGTGTTTGTGTTTTTCTTATGATGATAGTAGTACTGAAGTTAGAATCTGTTGTTTATAAAATAAATTATGTGTTGTAGACCTAATAAAACATTTATATATTGCCACTTTTTAAAATATTGCAGTCATGATTATCTATTTATGTATATATTTATAGATTAAAACAGAAAAGAAAGAAAAAAATGTGCACCAATATTGCAGATTTGTAAATAAATTTTGGAATTTATTTCGTATTAATTTGATTATGCCTAAAAATTGACCGAGCAAAGAAAGGAGTAAAAAAATTTATTTACTCAACGAATATTGTAGATTGCCAACAAATTTTTAAAACTTAAAAAATCTAATAACTCGCTTAACGAAAAAAAAAAAAAGAAGAATTAAAAACAAACCTCCAATGCAACGGCGCAAGTAAACCCTAAATAGTTCCCTTCCATTATGTAAATAGCGTCTCACATCACTCTGTAATCCTCGTCTATTGATAAAGCATCGTTGAGCTGCAGGGTTAGCCTCGTTTCGTCTACTATTCTCTCCTAGGGTTTTGATTTGAGTTTGAGGTTATCAATTTATTAGGGTTGCGTATTGGCATATTAGCGTGTATGTTTATTCATTCGGTAATTTGTGAATGTTTTTGCGATCTGAAGGTGTGAAGCCGTGCACAATAAGCCGATGCTCTGGATTAAAATGATGAAGGCAGCATGGTTGTGTGCACGGAAATTGATGCTTTAGGTCAATATGTCTGCTCTCCCTGATCAACACAATGATGGGAGGGCCTGGTTGCGACCTACATTTCTTTTCTATTTTAGTTCTAACATTTTGATTGCTGTTTACAATTTAAGTGTCTTATCGCCTATGGATTTTTTTTGAAAACAGGATACTTTGATTAGTATACGTGTTTTGTCTTTCTCACTGGCACCGTTAGTTTCATTTTTGTATTCCACTACCACTTTAGCCCAATTATCATTGGTTCCCTCATCGCCACAGTCACCAAGTGATTCCACTCCTGACACTGCAGCTGTTGACATTGTTGGAATCCTGAGGCAGGCCAAGTCATTCAACATCCTAATCAGACTCATGAAAACCACCCAATTGATCAACCAATTCAATGCGCAACTCCTCACTACTAAGTCAGGTGGCATAACCATTCTTGCACCTGATGACAGTTCCTTCTCCGAACTTAAACCAGGCTTCCTCAACTCTCTTTCTGATGGCCAAAAGCTCGAGCTCTTACAGTTCTATGTTCTTTCAGAGTATGTGTCTAGCTCCAACTTTGATACCCTGACCAACCTTCTGAGAACACTTGCAGGGGCTAAACCTGGAAAGGTGGAACTGAATGATTAGGGTAATCTGAACCAATTTTGTGATGGTATAATGTTTTTTAATTCAATTTATTATTACAATTTTGTTCATAAATTGTTGTTTTCTCATGTTTAATTTTTAAAGTGTGCCAAAACTTTGAGTTTACATTCATTTTGGCCAAACAGTTAGGGATTCACATTTATATAATAAATAAATTAATTAATTAATTATTAAGGATGTGACTTTTGTGAAACTTTTGTATACAAATAAAATTTGTAAAAGATCTTAAAATAATCAATCTATGCTATAAGAGAATAAAAATATTCTTAAATCATAAATAAATTAAAGCTAATCTATTCCCCCTTTCAACATAATGTCGTTTTGGTGTGTTTTTGTTTGTCTGTTAAGCTCACTCATCTTCCAAAATTCTTCAATCAAAACCCTAACCAGTCTGAACTAAGGGGCCAATTATCCCTCTCACTCTCTCCCTAAACATATAATTGATTTTGGTGTCCGCTTTATCTGGTACCAATCCTCTATTCAAAACTATTGTATCAAATATATTTGCATGCGTGTTTTGAAGTATCGTCTCAATCCTTATTTTACAGTAACTTTGGTGGCATGTTGTGTATTAAACTGACCTTTTTCTTTTTTTTCTATTTTACTGCGCACTATGTAGGGAAGGAGGTGTTATTATCCCATGTAAGTTCTGAAGCAAAAGATGCATGCCTGTACAATGATGGGTTCTCTGCAACAATCTGTTTGGACCAAGGGGATGAATTTCCCTGCAAAGGAGTATGGCAGTAACTATGGGTTTGTAGCTGAAGTGAAGTTCTGCAATATGAAGCCATGCAAAGCTTCTCCTGTTGAAGGGAGTTTAGTCACTGGGAAGCCGTCATCTCTGTCTTTCTCTGTTCCTGAAATTGGAGGTAACTGTAATCTACCATCTTCTTGAAATATTGTCTTGTCTGAATGACTGATATTTTCTTTTTTATTTGAAATGACTAAGGGTGTTGCTATGCTCTATAGGTTCCTTTTCTTTTTATTTGTGAGTGTTTGATCTTATTCTCTATTTTTGTTCTTCCTTGATATTTGGCAGGGTGTTAAAAATGGCCCTCAGTTTTGTTTTGGTAATCAAGTGATGTATGTATGTATGTATTTGAGACTTAACTGTTTGGCAGATCTCTTTCACAATAATAAATAGCTCTGGACTTTGGAATAGTTGTTTCTATCTAATTTTCTCTGTTTTGATGTTTAGTATTTTGGCTTGATTCCAGTATACTGGTAATTAATTGTATGTATGACTAAATGATTTATTTTGTTCATTGAATCACATGCAATTGCGAATATTAGGTGATGGAAGTAGCTTCCTGGACTACGGTTTGACTGAAGCCGATCCTGAGGTTCATGCAATTATTGACAAGGAGAAGGACCGACAATTTAAAAGTCTTGAGCTTATTGCTTCTGAGAATTTTACATCTAGAGCTGTGATGGAAGCAGTTGGTTCATGCCTCACAAACAAGTATTCAGAAGGATTGCCGGGTAAAAGGTAAGGATCTGTTTGATTTAAGAAAATATTTTTTTTTATGTTTGTTTTTGTAACTAGACTTTGTTCATGGAAAGTGGGGCACTTTGTTTAATTTATCAAAGCTCATTTTACATGGAAGGTACTATGGTGGGAATGAGTACATTGACGAGCTCGAAACCCTATGCCAACAAAGGGCACTGGCTGCATTTCATGTAGATGGAAATAAATGGGGTGTTAATGTTCAACCATTATCTGGATCCCCAGCTAATTTTGCAGTATATACTGCAGTTCTTAAACCACATGATCGAATTATGGTAAAAACTATTCGACCTATCCTTCATCTTGTTTGGCTATTCCAATTCCAAGCCCATTATTGTAATTGTTCTGATGTGCAATGGTTTGTTACCAGGGTTTGGACTTGCCTCATGGAGGACATTTGTCTCATGGATTCATGACGCCTAAAAAACGTGTATCTGCTACGTCAATTTATTTCGAATCTATGCCTTATCGACTTGATGAATCAACAGGTGCTTTTGATTTCTCATTAAACTTATTGCAAATTTGTGAGATGACTCATTTCTTAACCCATGTTGGCATCACGATAGGTCTAATTGATTATGATATGCTGGAGAAAACTGCTATCCTCTTCCGGCCAAAGCTGATTGTTGCAGGGGCTAGTGCGTATTCTCGGGACATTGATTACCCTCGCATGAGAAAAGTATGTTTTGTATATATGCAGTAATATGGAATTACATATTGCTTATATGGTTTTCTTTTAGGCAAGAAGCTAATCACATCTTTTATGCATGGAAAGATTGCAGATGAAGTAGGTGCTTTTCTTATGATGGATATGGCTCATATAAGTGGGCTTGTCGCTGCATCTGTACTTGCTAATCCCTTTGACTATTGTGATATTGTGACCACCACAACCCACAAGGTTTGGCTTGAGATATTTTTATGCCACACTTTTGCATTTAAAATGAAAAAGAGAAGAATCTGCATTCAGTTTGTGTACAAATTGGATGCTATGTTGCTTGAAACTCTTAAGTAAATACAATTCTTTGCTACACTTGGCACACCTGTGACATAGTCTGTTGGATATTTTCTTCTAGTCTTTGAGGGGTCCAAGAGGTGGTATGATATTCTTCAAGAAAGATCCTGTGCATGGGGTTGATCTGGAGCCTGCCATTAACAATTCTGTTTTTCCCGGTCTACAGGTAAATTAGGAATATTCTCTTAATAGTTTTATTGTAACTATTCTAATTGAGGTGCATGGATCCTGTGCTCCTATGGAGTTAAGATGCACGCGTCCTCTATACCTTCTTCCTTCTGTGATTTGATAGTGATAAATTTGTCCAGGGTGGTCCTCATAACCACACAATTGGAGGACTAGCAGTTTGCTTGAAGTATGCCTAGTCTCCAGAGTTTAAAAATTACCAGAATCAGGTATATCGATTGCCCATTTCATCATTGGACATAAGAGTGTGTACATGATCATTTTAAACAGCCTTTTGGTGCTTAATTTTGAATCGACCAAGGTTGCTACTATGTATTGATAAGAAACAAAATATATTGCTTTGCCACCCAATCTGATCACTAGAATTATTCTCATCGTCCTGTGGAATAAATGCAAAATGAAGATAGATGTTACATTAGGCACGATTGGCTTGTATTTCCACTGAATTTTAACTGGGCAAAGATCTATTTGGACAAAACAAAAAAGTGCACCGGCCGTAGTATATAAAGTTTGGCACATGGCACTGAACACAAATAATAATACTATCTTGCAGGTGGTTGCTAACTGTAAAGCTCTTGCTCAGCGGTTAATTGAGCATGGATATAAACTGGTTTCTGGTGGTAGTGACAATCATCTGGTTCTTGTTGATCTAAGGCCTTCTGTAAGCTTCTTGTTCCTTTTTTTTAATGTGTCACAGAAAATATATTTCGTTTCCCTCTTACTTCCGCTTGTGTTTCAATGCAAAAAGGCATGATATCCGAGTTGATATATGATCATTTTTTACGTTAGCTATGTTTAATATTAATTAACATGTTCGTCAGGGTCTTGATGGTGCTCGGGTGGAGAAAATTCTTGATATGGCTTCAATAACCCTCAACAAAAATTCAGTGCCTGGTGAGATCTTATTGTTGTGTTGTTTGTATTGCGTGCACCTTTGGCCTTTATTCTTGTTCACCGTGATATTTATGTCCCATTATTTCTGACATGTGCTTACTATAAAAGGTGATAAAAGTGCCCTTGTTCCGGGAGGCATTCGCATTGGGACACCTGCAATGACAACAAGAGGACTTGGTGAGAAAGAATTTGCACTAATTGCAGATTTAATTCACGAGGGTGTGCAAATAAGTCTTGAAGCCAAAAGTTTGGTCTCAGGAACAAAGCTCCAAGAGTTTTTGAAGTTTGTGTCATCTTCTGAATTTCCTTTGGGACAGAAGGTCTTAGAATTGCGGAGGAAAGTTGAAGCTCTTACTACTCAGTACCCGATACCTGGAGTCTAAGTGTACTTGCTTAATGAGCACGTAAAACTGAGATGTTTCCAAAAAAAAATGTTTAATAATCATGCTTCGATATGATGCTAAGAATATGTTGTAGGTTACTATTTATGGAAAAATCTGTTTGCTGCCACAGCAGCAACTTTATGATTACCCCATTTATAATTCGAGGCAAACAAATCCTTGATCCTTGATCTCTAGAAGATAAGACCATCATAAAATATATGGTTGCCGTTAGACCAAACGGGATTGTTCTTTTGGGACGTGGCGATTTGAGAAAGTTGTAGAAAATTTTGGGTTTGCATTCGTGTAAATCAATCTATACGTGATATAAGTATTGATATTTACTAAACAGATCTTACCTTCTTTACCTTACAAATTAGTTTAAGCCTTATAAAATGGTTTGTATTGAAAATAATTTATTTTAAAAATATTTTAATTTGTAATTTATAAGCTACTTTATTTTTTATTCTTCATGTAGGTAGAAAACCCATGTGCCCAAAACTTGTGGCGTGGGCCAAAAGGTGCATGCAGAAAGAGTGTGGCCACGTCACTCCCTCACCCTCATCAGATATATGATTTTGCCCTTCAATATAAACACAGACATGGACTTCAGTATATGCATATCTGTTAACAATATCATTAAGAATAAGAAATATATACACTACGCTGTGTGTTTGTGTTTTTCTAACGATGATAGTACTGAAGTTAGAATCAATTGTTTGTAAAATAAATACACTGGGACCTAGATTTGGACTTACAACCACAAAATTTAAATCTTGTTTTATCATACATATGGATCCATATTTCACTTCTAATGATCCATTATGAACATCAAAAGTTACTTAGGGAAGTGATTAGGTAGTTGAGTATTTCTCATAAAACATTGGTACAATCATAATTATTTATTTCTCGAGAATATTAGCCATTTGGCGGCCCACAAAAGATATATATATTCACTACCTAACTTTGGCGATGTCGAGCAGGTATTGGATAATCCCAAGTATGGCCTATGAATATCCTAATCCAGTGCACTATTCTGAACTATCCATATATTCACCTACTTGGTAAAACTTCCTTAGACCCTACCATGGTCCCTGCCTTTCATCCCGCAATGTACCAAACTGTGACTTCCCAAATACAAACACTTTGACACTAAGATCATAAAATGTGACGACCAATTCATGTCATTGTATAAACTATACACAAAGAATATAAAACAACGATAAAATGCACATGCAATTTTCTTCTATCCAAGTTCACTGAATAAAATAGTATTTACTTTCACTTCACATTTATTTTTATTTTTTAATTATAAAATAAAGATAAAATCAAAATCAAAATAAGAAATTTAAATAAATTTGTAAAAATAAAAGGATAATACACAATTGGAGGGTCTTTAATAGATCCCTCTCATAAACTTCTATTTATAATGATAAAAACTGATAGAGTGGAAGATGAAAGATCAAAAGACTACCCCTAAATACCTAGGTACAACTAGGGATGTCAACGGGGCGGGTAGGGTACCTGCTGGATAAATATTTGTCCCGTACCCGTACCCATATCCGTCGGGTATCCGTTATGTGGGTACCCGTCTATTTTTTTCATATCTGCGGGTATCCACGGGTATCCGCGGGTATTTACAAAAATATTTTAAAAAAATAAATATTTAACCATAATTAGTGCTTAGATCAACTCCCTCTCTCGGATTGATTCTTGAAAAACAAACAAATAAAAAATCACTACCAATTTATATTGTAGTTTATTTTTGAATAAAATATTAAATAAATTACTAACTTCATCAATGTCCACCTCTTGCAACATTGTATAAAGTTTCATGTTGTCCAATTTTAATTTAGAAGAGCCTTAAAACATAAGAAGTTCAGTAAAAATTTCTAACAATCACTTAATTAAAATATCTAAGTAAAAGTTTTTATTTCATTACCTTCCATGTTGGTCCATAACCAGTCTTAGAGACACATCAATACCTCCACAGTATATGGAAGTAATTTACTCATTTGTGGGGTAAGAATCTGACCACCATTATTGGATGAAGACTCATAATGTTGTTTACTAATATATATATATATATAT
>Ga0214544_1001483_pt1 | contig 48904 bp, 31 predicted proteins | sample CNSS3metaG_FD_160074 | JGI IMG/M metagenome (GOLD analysis project Ga0214544, IMG submission 160074) | Root nodule microbial communities from cowpea collected in UCLA plant growth center, Los Angeles, California, USA - CNSS3 | ecosystem: Host-associated > Plants > Roots > Nodule | place: USA...
AAAAATAATTTTGTAATTTAATATTATAAAAATAATTATAATTAATTAATACAAATTAAATAAAATATTTAAATAATATGAAATCTTAAAATAAAAAAATTAAATATATTTATATATATTATTAGTTATTATATATAAATATATCAATTATTATATTTTAAATAATATTTTAATTATTAATGATTATTATATTATTAATTATATATATATATATATAATAAATAATAATAATAAATAATATATATATATATATATATAATAATTGTAAACCCCTTTTCCCAGTTTATGATTCACTGGGCCTGGCCTTTTTGTAGGCCCAAGGCCAGCCCCACAGTAGGACCCCAATACCCCACTCAGTCTTCTCATTGTCTCTTGTCCCCTTTTCAGAAACAGTTTTTCTCCCATCTCTCTCTAAGAAAGTAGGAGCTCTGCTAGGGCAAAATATGTTTCCCCCTAAAGTGAATCGAACCACTTCCTTGTAAGTACAGATCGAAACTCAAACTCATTCATGGTCCCTTTTTCTTGTTCTAAGTTGGTATTATTTGGGTTCTGCTCCTAAATCTCGTCCCATGTTTTATCCGCAATGTTTACAGTTCCGTTTTTAGCTGCTTCGTCCCCTCTCTGGGTGCTCTTTTCCCTTCAGCTCCATTTACTTAAGGTAAGGGAAGCTAGGTTTTCAAGATTTAGGTTATTATTTCATGTTTATGTTCTGCTCCATGTTGTGGGTGCTTGAATGGTGTTTAAATCGTGTGCAAATGATTGGTTTACATGCTGGATGTTGCTTTGTGTTGTTTTCTGCCTTGCATGCGTGGAACAGTGGGGGGAATTGATATTCTCGCCCAGGCGAGCTCGTCTCGCCTAGGCGAGAATGCCAGAAGCTCGCTCAGGGTTTTGCCTCGAGCACTCGCCCAGGCGAGTGGTTGCGTTTTGAGCGACAGGTCAGCTCGCTCAGGCGAGACAGCCTCGCCTGAGCGAGAGATCGTGAAATCTTCCAGAACCCACTGTGAGGCTCGCCTAAGCGAGAGCCCGTCGCCTGAGCGAGACAATTTCTCTCGTCTGGGCGAGGACTCCTAGCCTGAGCAAGGCTGCCACAGCAGGTTGCTTTAACTCTGTTTTCTCTCTGGTTTGATGGGTGATTTGTGTGATTTATTTGTTTTCTCTTCTCAAAACCTAAAGCATGTGAGTATATATGGTTGTTTGATTCCTATGAACTAAAACTTGGTTGGTTGGTTGAGAACTTGCATGAGAATTGGATGTTTTGAGATAAAGGTGGTGGATGTGGTATGAAACATGAATTTGGTGTGTGATAGGCGTAATTCCATGAGTCTCGTGGAGAGACCTCATGGTGGTGTGTAGTGTATATGTTAAGATATGGATTCAAGTAAGGACCGCATCTCAAAGCTCTAATGGGTCAGTGAGTCTCAGGTAGAGCACACTGACCCAAGTGGTGAGAGTGGCGGGAGGCCCTAGTCTCTGGCAGGATAATGGCCTTAGACGCTTAAAGGCTAACATTGTGTGTGGTAGGGTGAAACCCATTGGCAATGGCTCTGCAGAGCAGTAGAAGCCACCATGAGTGCAAGCGTCCAGTGAATCCGATCTTAGTATATGTATCCGGATAATTGAGTCATAGTGTCCTGCTTGTTTGCTATAACATGATTCTCTATGCCTACTGTGTTGCATGCTAAGGAATGTTTAAGTGCTTGTCCGTTATACCATGATAAGATTTAAATTGCACTAGCTTACCCTTTCATTTCGTGTATGTTATTTCTTGTGTTCTTTCTCTTTTGCAATGATCACCCTATTTGTGGGAGCAGATGGGAAGAATGTGGGAGGTAGGCCTGATGGTGGCAGCAGCGCGGTCTAGTGGGATGTGTATGTGACTCTCAGGAGTGGTTCTGTGGTCTTAGTGCCTATTGTAATTCCTTGCTCTGGGAGCATCTCTTTTGCAAAACTGTTAAATGTTTAGTTTCTGTTATGTCCATGGCATTGTAGTGTGCCTAAGTTTCCTTTAAAAGTACTCTATTGGATTACTGTAATAGTGGATTTCTTTCGCGTACTGTTCATCAGATTGCTCTTGTATTTCTATGATTATGTGATGTTTTTATTTAGTAGATTTGATCTATTTAAATGGGATGTCACAATAATTAATAAAATAATAATATATTATAATTAATAATTAAAATAAACATATATTTATATAAGATTTAAAGAGGGTATAAATGTAAAATAATGTGTTATCTTCTTAAATCTTTGCAAAATGAAGTGATGAATTTTCAGAACAATCTCGCAAATCCATCCGTGCTTTTCTTTTCAAATCGTATCATGAGAACATAAATTTTTTTTAAATCCATCTTCACAAATCATTCTCTACAGGATAATACATGTAAACGAACAAGCCCTTAGAGAGTGAGGAAAGTGAGGCAAAGGAGGATTTGAGGGGTGAGGTGAGGAGGGGGCTAGGTTTAGATTAAAAGAGAGTGAGGAGTAGTTTTCATTAAATAAGAGAAAAAAACGAGAGAAGTGGCTGATTTAAAATTTTAAAATGGTCAAAGGACAATTTTGAATTTTAAGAAAAATTTAGAGGTGCAGAAAAAATATTGGGGTGCAGAAACAAAACCCCACACTTTTTTGGACATATAATACACATTTTATAATATGATTATAAATTAATTACGAAGTGTTATGATAGGAAAACATGATATTTTCTATATTATGGTACTAAGAAAAGGAATGTAGAGATGTAAAAAGAAAATTTCTTTTTTTTTTACTATAAGTCTCCTTCTGTTAGTGTCTACAAGTTTTAAAAAGACGCACTAGTGATATTTTACTATTCTAATTATTTTATGCACAATTTTCTTTATTAATAGCAAACTTGAAATTATTTAGTAGTGAAAAAAAATGGTTACAACTATAATAGTAATAATAAAATAAAATCATAAAAAATATGATAAATAAAATCAAAGAATTAAAATGCATGAATGATAACTCAAAATATTAAATGAATAAAGCAAATCTTTTCCTTCTATTTCTGTTTCTAAGAAATATGTTTTTTAAGTAATAAAACTTTTGCAAATCTGTTAGTGAAATACGTAATGTTTCAGTTTCATCACATGATTTTATCTAAATATTACATACCGCGACAATTGTAAAGAAAAAACACTATTATAACAATAGTTTAAGTTAAGAAATAAAAATAAATATTTTTTAAAAACAAACAATTAATTTAATTAGTACCCATTAAATTTACTAGTTTAAATAAAATAAGCTTTAAGATTAAAAAACATGTATAACTTTTAAAAAATAAACAGAAGCACTAAAGTTTTTAACGAAAAATTAATTTAAAATATAAAATTATAACTACACTCTAATATATTTTTATTTACAAAATCACAAATTTTATTTATATATTGAAATTTATAAAGTTATTTTTGATGTGACTTTACGTTCATTAACTAGCTTAATTATAGGATGATTTAATAAAGATATCTTAAGTCCACCACCATATCTTGTGATGGTTACATCTACTGTATGGCCTTTATTAATTTCAACTTACAAAGTCACATCTAATTAATACCCGGACGAGTTACATTTAATTGAGAAATAAAAATAAAATTGTGGAAAAATAAATTAATTAATGATTACTATTTCATAACAGGCTATGTTTTCTAAAATATAAATTTATCATTTGTTGTGGTACTTCCTTTGTATTTTGTATTTTATTTTAATTTTTAATAAATTTTATATAATAATAAATTATTGATGGGTAATATTTTAGGAGTAAATATAAATGTTAAAATTCATAATAATATTTAACATAATTATATTAAAAAATTAATTAATTATTTTAGTAATTTTTAATATTTAAATGCTTTTATCATTTTCAAGATTTGTCTACTATATTAAATTTAGATTAAATAGGATAATCAACTTAAAATTAAAATATGTTTATGTCAAAAAATTTATATTAAACTCATTTATATATTTTAATAATGTGTGAAATACATTTTTTAAAATAGAATCAACATATTAATTTTTAGATTAAAATACTCTGTTAGTCCACGTTTATGTTTTAAAATCTCAAATACGTCCTAAAATATTTTTTTATCTCAAATAGGTTCATATTTTTTAAAATACGTAACAATTAGGTTCATTCCGTTAGAATAGTATTAACGGGTTAAGGATGTGTCATGTGTCAGTTCCTTATTTTTTTGAAATTTTTTTTTGAAAATTATTTATATCATATGTCATGTCAGTATTGTGTAACGTGTCAAGTCAGTAAGATGACACATTTGGTCAATATAATTGTTATTTTGATTCAATTTCAGTCTATACCTTTTTAAAACTTTTTCAATTTTATCGACTCCAAATTAAGACCAAATATAACTTTTATATAAATTTAACTTTGATCGACATGTATTATTTTGTTATTATATTTTATTTTATTTATTTTCACATTTTCTTTTCCTTCTTCTTCTCCCTTATTCATCTTCACTCTGCACTTATTTATCTTCACCCTGCACCTCCATTCATGGGCTTTCTTTTGAACATTTCGAATTCAACAACTCATAATGAAATCGCTCCCAACGTCCCATGGTAATGGCAACTGTGAGATTTGGGGTTCTCTTCAACTTGGGTGTGCATGTGTTTTGGTTTTAGGAAGAAACTAAAGTACCATCTTGGGTTCTTCTTTTTTGTCATCATTTTGGTTTTCACTCTGATTTCTTAAAACCTTGCAGGAAACTTATTTGTGGGTTTGTGAGAAGAAGAAGAGCCTACAAATTCATGGAAGAGAATGAGCAAAGTTGAAGCAGATGAATAATCAAAATGGATAAAACAATCAAAATTACACATCTAATTTCTTGTCATCTAAATCCAAATGTTATGATATTTTAATTCAGTCCACACATATCACAAAAAAAAAAAAAAGCTAGTATTGTTAACTCGATAAATGTATTGTTTAGTAGATATGTCTGTTCGCACCTTTTAATTTTCAAAAAATTTAAATTACATCAATAATAAATATATAATTAATTTTTCAAAATAATTGTTAAATATAAAATTCATAAAAATAATATATGTACAATTTTTTTAAAAAAATAATAAAAAAAGGTTTTCAGAATAATGATTAAAAATAAATTATTTATAAAATAATTAATTTTTAAAATAATTAATAATAAAATTGATATTATGAAATGTGGACATAAAAGAAAAAATTATATTTATATATCGTTATAAATTACTAAAGTATAAAAATGGATTTTATATAATTTTTTAAAGATGCATTTCAATTTTACTAGTAAGTTAAGAATTAAAACATTCTTAACTTTTATTTTTAATATTTATACTAGAACATAGAGTTTTACGTACACACAAGTTGATTTAGTTCGTAAATTTTTTTATTTATTGTTTCATGTAAAAAAGTAAAACATAAAAGCAAGCTCATCTTAGATATCTAATGTATATGTTTGATTAATATGATATTCATTACTAATATAGATTTAAAATAAACAGTTCAATTTAGCAAAAAAAAAATATTAAGTTAAATGTATAACTATAACTTAATAAATTAATTAAAGTAGAAAGTAAACAAAATTAAAAAGTTATAAATTACGTACGATTGGAAAGCTATTTCATTTAGTTTTGAATGTTTAATTAGCTTAAAAAAATTTATTAGTGATTGTTAAAAAGAAATATCAATAAATTAAAATCACTTCTTGAAGCTTTTCAGAATAAAAATTTCAACTTCAAAAACTTACAATATTTTTTTTTTTCATTTAAGTAGATTTTAAGTGATTCCATGATCTTCAAGACTTATATATTTTCTTTCCAACAAAATTGGTATCACGTTATTTAAATTAGTGAAACATGATAATATTGAGGATCAGGAAGAAATCATTTAATAGATAGAGATCATGATTAAACAAAAGGTTGATAAAGTAAATTACATGCATACAATTGAAAGTCAAACCTTACATCGGTCAATCAATCGAAAGTCTAACTTTGCGAAGGTTGAGGAGCAAAACCTCATATTGCACAAAACCTCACAGGAATATGTCAGGGAAGGACAAAAGTGCCTTCCATGGTTATCTGGGAGTTGTCTCATGCTTTCCAAGCCTCACTGGTTATAAACTAGAGATGATTATACTATACAAAGGTGACATAAGTGAAGAAAATTTTTACCTAGTACTTCCACTAACACAAAAAAGACATTTTATGTCTGCGATTTTACGTTTGACCCATTAGAATCAGACATACAAAATAATTTGTGGTAACTTGTAAAAAAATTATCAATTGCTTACACCTAGCGTCCTAGGGTTAGACATAAATATGGTTTTTCACGTCTGACTATGCACACCGCACGTAAATTTACTTCTGACGTGTTGTAGTCAAATGTAAATTTACGTCTGATTACTCTTGTTAGACGTAAATTTACGTCTGACGTAAATTTACGTCTTACGTCTGATTAGTCTCAGCCAGACGTAAATTTACGTTTGACTACAACGCGTCAGACGTAAATGTTAAAAATTAAATCCCTAACCTTCTTCTCCATAGAATCGCGACTGTGCGAGAATGGGAATACAATTCTTAGGTTTTCCAACTACACCAGTGGAGGATCTCGTGATTCATTGTTGAAAGGTTGATTTCTCTTTTGATTATGTTTTGGTACACCTCCATTTAGGTTGAAATCCCCAATTTTACGTAGAGGAAGCGACGACGGACGTGTAGTGGCAGATTGGTCGACGTGCAGCAGCAGACAGGTCAACGTGCAGCAGCAGACAGGTCGACATGCAGCGGTGACCGTCTGGTTGAAGTGCAGAGGCAGAGGATTGTGGTTGAAGTGCAGCGGTAGAGGATTGTGGTTAAAGTGCGGCGGTGGAGGACTATGCAGCTGCCACATGATGCTAGGAATTCTTGCAACCAGCATCTATTTCAACCATCATTTGCGATATGGTGTGCAATGAGAGTGACCTCACAAAGGCGTATTTTCTTGGCTCCCTACATTGAAGGGTTAGTCTTACTTAGTAAGATTTTACTTTTAAGTTAGGGTAATTAATGAACTAACCAATTCTGAATCATTGTAGGTCTCATTGGTAGTTAATAGTGATGATTCCTGACGAGTACCTAATTGTTTGGTTTAGCACCATTCATAACAAACCCAGCCATGACATGAAGGACTATCTACAAGGGTAATGTTATAAGTTCCATAACATCCAATTAGTATATAAAAATTATGACTAACATTTTTTCAATTTAACCAGAGTTATGGCAGCATCAAACCAGTTATTGAACAGGAGATCAAAAAATGTTCAATTTATAACTCCAAAGGTTAGGAATCACGTCTATAAGTTAATTAATATTTATACAAGTTATATGTTAGAATAATTTCTCTCTTTGCTATTTTAGTGTAACAAGCAAAATAATTATTTTGAATGCAAATATTATGTGATGCATTGGATTAAAACTATAATTAGGACAGGATTTGTTGATGATTGGATAAAGGTATATATGTAAACACTTATAACTTATCAATTGTATGCTTTGTAGAACTTCACACATACTAACATTGAATTATTGTTTTAGGCCTTCAATGATGTCTCACCATTGACAAAGGATGACATGTTGGAGATAAGGAAAGAGTGTTCATCTTATTTGCTCAAACAATTGCAAGAAGCTTAGGTTTTTAGGAGTTTTTTTTCTTCACTTTATATGTGTTTTTAATAATTAATTATATGTACTTTGAATTTGATAATTGTACTATTAATTTCGTAATTTAAAAGATAAAAATTGTTCTAAACCTTTTATGGATTTCAGGTGTTGATATTATGCTAAAACAAAACAAATATTAAAAAAAACTAAAAATTTACGTACGTAAATTTATGTCTGAATGTGCATTAACAGATGTAAATTTACGTCTGATACACAATGTCAGACATAAATTTTGACGCATGATTTTTTGACAAATTTTACGTTTGGTTAGAGTCCACCACACGTAACTTCACGTTTGTTTTCTTGGATCAGACGTAAATTCACGTTTGGTTTTTAGTCGGACGTAAATTTACGACTAACGTTACTACGTCTGACCTGAACCAGACGAGAAAAGCAAAAGGCGTCGGACATAAAAGACCTTTTTTGTGTTAGTATTCTTTGAGATGGATGTCATAAAATGAGCATGTAACTCTTTAGATGTCACCTATTTGTCCTTTGTCAAAAATTGATCGACTAGAAACATATAATCCAAAATGATTATCGAGGAAATCAATAAGCAAATTGAGGAAAACAAAGTAACAACTGCTATGGGAACTTAGTAGATGTTAACCTCTGAGACCACACAGACTTTAAAGCCGCTAAAAGAAGTTTTAGGATAGTTAATTGCAATGTATTCAAATCTAAATCTTGTAATTGTCTGGGAAGGTTTAGAAAATATAAATAGGTTTATTTTGTATTTTAAAAGGGTGACAACTTGTGGAACAATTCATACATTCTGAAATGCCTCGAACAGGAAAATGGTTAATCCAGTGTTTGTTGTTTAACACAAAAATGGCTTTCAACTTCACCAAATCAATTCCACATCAGGTATAGCAAAATTTCACATTAAAAATGTGCGGTGGCATTTTTGTAAATATTTCACCCAAATTGACGTCAGACCACCTCTAAATAAACATTAATTCCCCATTTAATGTCAGTCTTAGGCCCAACAGACGTTAAATAATGTAAAACTCCATGCGGTCGACGTTAAATAGGGATTTAACTTCTGGTAGGAGGTGAGCCAACGTCAATTAGCCTTTTAAAATTTTAAAAAACAATGTAAGCCCTCACCTTTCTCTTTCTCATTTGCACAAAACCTCCCACCAAAGTGTAGTGGCAATGTCAAACTCGTAGAAGCAAGTTCTTCAACCCATTTCACTCTCTTTTGTTGTTATGGCACTTATTTAGGCTCAAGCTTTCATTCTCCCCATATGCATTTTGCATTATGGTTGATGTTTTCATTCACCAAAGCTTGTGTCTCGTGCCATTGTTGTGTTCCTAAATGTTTCATTATTTTTTTGTCATTGAGGTAGGTGTGGCGGGAATGGAGGTGGCTCGTTATGAATGATGGTGGGGTTCCTGATTTGAGCTCACATGGGAACAAGAGTTAAGGAGGACTCAAAGTCATTGGCTTCACCAAGCAAAAGCATCTTCGATCAGTAGCATAACTTTAGTTTATTTCATTCAAAACTAAAGTTGTTGTAACATGACACGACTTAAATTCATTTGATTCCAAAATTGAAGTCGTCTCAAGTTGTGACATCACTTTTAGATATCTTTTACAGAAGTTGTCATAACTTGGCTTGACTTCAGTTCATCTGTAGTAAAGTCGTTTTAGTTTGGTACAACTTCATTTTGTGGCATTGTGTCAACTTAACACAACTTCTCCATATGTGATTTTTTTTTTTTAACTTGCACCATTATGGTCGTTGACAAATCTTCAACATATATATTAGAGATGTCAAATTATTTATATATATATATATATATATATATATATATATATATATATATATATATATATAAAATTTTAGAAATGCCAAATATATAAAATATATGAAAAATACATTAAAATTTCAAAAATTTACATTAATTTATACAAGGTTAAATATGTTTTTGGTCCTTCAACTTTTAGTGAGAATTGGAATTAGTTCCTCTTGGAAGCCTTGAACCAATTTCGTCCCTCAACTTTGTAAATACGTGAGTTTAGTTCTTTTAACCAAATTTTATTAAGTTTATTTAACGTTTCAAACACATTTTATTATAGTATTTAGTTTGTTTCCACCGATTGACACATGTTCGTTTCAATATTAGTTGAGGAACGCATTTAAAACGTCAAATAAACTAATAAAAAATTGATTTAAAGAACTAAATCTACATATTTATAAAAATAAGGGACTAAATTAGTTCAAAGTTTCTAAGATGAACTAATTTCAATTTTTATTAAATGTTGAAGGACAAAAACATATTTAACCAATATAAAAAAAGGCGAAGATCCCCTCTCTTACTATTAAGGTGTTAATTTCAAAATGAAATTACAGCACGACAATGAAAAAACGAGTTCGGTTTCTCTGCTGTAAAAGCGATGCTAAGCCTCTACTGTGCTATTTAAAACGGCGTCGCTCACACTTTTTGAATTTAATAAAATATTTATTTATTTCTAATATATTATTAAAACGGTTGCGTTTAGTTTTAAAATTTAACAGCTTTATTGAAACGGTTCGTTTAGTTTTAAAATTTAATAGCTTTAGGTTATTGAATTAGTTTTAAAATTTAATAGCTTTAGGTTATGTCTGGAAAAACTATGAAGCGAGAAAAAACAGCAACAATGGCTTTCATAACCATTAAGATGAATAGTACTGAATTTTGGGGATGGATTTAGGGCTAGCAGTATTTTTCGGAACTAATTGCAGTAACAGTAGTGCAGAGCGTTGCATCACCACAAGACTTCTTCGTTTTCACGGATTCAACTGTTGCATCTCGTCTCCACCACCGGCGCCTCTGCAATGCAATCGGAAGCACCGTCAAATGGCTACGCCGACATCATTGTCATTTTTACCATTGCTCAAGGTTTATTCTGTACCCAATTGGTTTCCCTTTTCGATGAACATCCATCACTTTTGAGTCCTGGTCCTGAGCAGCTGCACTGTTTCATTCAGATGAGGATTTTTTTACAGCAGTGAAAGAGGAACTGTTAAAACGTTACGTTTCATTTTTTCTACTAAAAGTTAATATATTTTATAAAATTGGAAAAGTGTAAACGGTGTTGTTTTAACTAGGCCAGCAGAGATTAAATTAAAAAAAGTGCAAACGATGCCGTTTTAATTGGGTCAGCAGAGACTCAGTACCTTCCTGTACAGTAGAGAAACCAAACTCATGAAAAAACCTTCAAGCTCCTTTTAACATATGATTAAAAATAAATGTTATATAAGAAAATCTACGTCTCTATCATGCGTTTTCAGCATTAAATTTTCAGAACAACAACTATATTTCAAATATGAAATAGTTCAAAAAATCATAAAATTTATATTTTTCAATAGAAGAAACAGTATTATACATAAGAAAAAAATTGTTGTGAGCGATGATACCGTATTAGCGATTAAAAAAGAAAAACTCATGTAAAATATCATCTTTCCATTGAAGAACAACCACAATTGAAAAACAAAAGTCAGAAATTATATATATACAAGATATTGTAGTTGAGAAAAAAAAATGAAAAACAAACTTTTAACTAATCTACAAAAGAAAATATAATCACTTTATCAATAAATCAATTTTTTAGTAAATATTTTTCAAAACTTTGGACGTAACCTAATTTTTATTATTATTAAGATTTGATCTTGACACGGACGCATGAATCTTGAGGGTGTCCCATTCTGACGCCAGAAATGCGTGAACCTAAAAGTGAATTTTGAGAAATGTGAACTTAAAAGAAAAGGTTAGAAAACGAAAATGGGTCACTATAGTTGGTTCACATATATAGGTCTAGGTCCATTTTATTATACGAACCTATGCACTAATATCTTTTGGAATTTACAATCTGAAGTGAATGGAATCTTCACTTCAAACACAAGTAGATCTAAATCCAAATCAAAACTCATGTAGAAAAAGATTGTTTGAATAGACTTCCAAAGTGGGAGCAATAATTGTTCTACCAAATCATTCTCTTAATCTCTCTACAACTGAGGGTTCAAAACTCACCCAAAGTAATCACAAAAATTCAAAACACCACCATTTTTAATACTTTATCATTCATTCACCCATAGGATTTGACTATAACCACCTAGCCTTATGGCTCATGGATTCAATGACTTGAAAATTATTTATTTACTCTTTTTAGATATAATCATATTGTCAAATGGATATTACCAATTCATTTTTTCCATCTAATTACCAAATGAAATGTTAATTAGGTGTTATAATGAATTAGGTACTTAATTTAGACACATTCAAGTAAAAATATTATTTATCAAGTTATTATATATTTTCTTTATTTTCCATGTATTATTTAATATGTGTTTATGGATTACCACAAATATATGTGAAATAGAATGTTCAAAAAAGTTCGTTAGGATAGACTCTAACTTAGTCTTATACCATGTTAGAAAGTGAGCTTTAAAATCATCTTGTAAGGTGAAAATTTTAACCACTTATATATTGTGAATTGACCTTATATCTAGTCGATATGGAACTTCCAACAAAATAATTTCATTAGTTAGTCCATGACTCCGTAGACACCTAGAGTTTACCAAAATAATTTACTAGTAGAGGTTATATATAAACGGTATAACACTAAAAGTTCTAAAAACCTTTAATCAAGATTTTTTTATCATTTTTCACAATCCCAATCTTATAAAATCATTTGAGTCCGTGGTAGTTACTTTCTACAATGAAAATCGCAATCATTTTCATGATTACAAAAACAGAAAATCATGGATATTTTCTTTCCTTCTTACCCTACCAGTGTACACGGAAATGCAGGAGAATGTGAATTGTGAGTCACGCAAAGCGCAAAGAAAGTTGTAATGGAACAATCCGCAACTGAAGGCCCTGATATGACTATGAAGCCAGAATGTGAACTTGTTCAACAACTACAAGCGGAATCATCATTGCCATCGAAGACCGATACCACTCTAAAATGTGCCGTTTTTCTTTTCTTTTTGTGTCCACGGTGACTCGCTAGTGTTTTTGTAACTCCCATAGTTTGGGACTGGCAAGGACGTGTTCGAGAAAACGAGATCAGGTCCACGTAGAAAGTTATTGTAAACGTCATTTCTAAGGCATGAGACAAGAAATTAGTGGTGATTCGTTAGCGATCCGATATCAAATGAAATAGAATGTTTAAGAAAGTTCATTTATGATAGACTTTAACTTGGCTCTGATACCATGTTAGAAGTGGATTTTAAACTTACTTCAACTCTATAAAACCAAATTGTAAGATGAGGTTTGCACCTCATTTATATATTATGAATTAGCCTTATTTCTAATCGATATGGAATTTTCAACAATTATATTCTTTTATTTCTCTATATCCAAAAACTACTCAGAAAATATCACCTGAGATTATAAAATAAAGTTGTCAAAATATAAATTTAATCGATAAGGTTGATTTTGACAGTAATTTGCTTAGTGCTTCGCCATATCCACACCTTTCTTTATTATTATGTGGCTCAGAAAATCAAATTGCTATCATCAAACGTGGAAGGTGATGATTTTGGAATAAGTCACTTAACGCGACATGCAAATGGAAACTCGTCCATCTTTTCTTCTGATGTTGCTGCCATTTGAACTCAACAGTACAAACTTATGAGTTGTTGTTTTTTTTCTTTTGCTGCATCATCATTCCTTATCAGTCTAAAACCAGCGGAGAGAAAAGAAACTGCTCTTCCTTTCTAAACTCCCTATAAATAAGACCATGTGCGTTATTATTATTTAAATTTAAAAAAAAATAAAAAAACATGTAGAATGATTTTTGAGTTTCTTAATATCAAATCTAAAAAGTTTTTGCTAGTTAAGAGAAAAATATTTATATGAGACTAATTATATCAAATTAGAAAGAAAAAGAAAAGGTGAACTTTTCTTTTTAATTATTATATTATTTTTATATGTTATGCGCGTAATTTTTAAATAGTATGTATTTGCTATTACGTTTATCAAAATATTAATGAAAACATATGTGTTACACATATGTTATTAACTTTTTGTATATAATAAAAAATAAAAAAATTATAATTTTATTGAATGTATTTTCTATTTATTTTATAAATAATATTTTACTAAAAATTGTAAAATTTTAAAAAATATCAAATCTAAACAAAATGATTAATCTTTTTTGAAAAAATGTCACTTAAACGATCAAATTAGTAACAAGATATTTATTAAACGGTAAAATTAAAAAAATAATAGTAATTAATTATAGAAGATAATAATGATCAAAAAGTTTAAATAGTTATTTTTATTTTGGGTATTCAATGATTCCTTTTTTTTTTCAAATGGATACTTAATTAATTACAAAAATGTGGTTTAAATCATTTTAAAAAGTAAAATTGTATCTAGTATATATTATTAATTATGTGAAGTGGTTTTCAAAATGTTGTTGAATTTTTCTTTTGGTTCTTTAACTTTTGTTTTATTATCATGACTATTGGTTAGTTTTGTTGCCATAGGTAACTTATTCTATAAATATAAGCAATAGAAGAAATTAACTGTATGTGTTTTTAACTTAATATAGATGATATTTTTAATTTCTGAGGTACATATATTTAATATTAAAAAAAATTGGTCATATGTTGAACACTTGAAACTAATTTAAATCTAAACGAAAAGTTGTGGTTGAGAATCAATTTGCAGTAATTAACCTCTTTGAATGAACATTGCACCTAAAAATGCATTTAAAATATTGTTCTTTGAACATATATTATTGATGAAGATTGCAATGATGAATTATGATGAATTCTGGTTTTCTCATATTTGGTTGGAATGATTTATTTATATGATGTTCCCATTTTTTTTTTTATAAAATAAACAGGATCTCGAAGGCATTGAACTTTCGAAAATGGAAGAAAATCAAAATGCACATGATTTGATGTTCACATATTCAAAGCTCATGATTACTGCACAGAAAATATTGTATGAAAGCAACTTTGTTAAGCATAATAACATCACTTTCACTTGTAGAATAAGCTCCATTGACGGAAAGTAGTTATGAACAGGTTCTGGGAAACTGGGGTTTGCAAGGTACCCATGAATGAATTAAAAAAACTTATTCTAATTAGACGTTCAATCAGATTAATGATTAGTGTGATGATTAACGTGTCATGTATTTTCCTTCAATAATGTACGGATAAACTATGATTGCAGGGTAAGAATCCTACTAAATTTGGACATTTTCTTTCCGATTTAACTAACCTATTTTTTAATACCTTCAACCATTGCTATGTAACCCAATGTTATATTTTAATATTTATAAGTTGGTTTAAAAAAATATTTTTATTTTATATCAACTATTTAACTCAAATTAGTGATTTTAGTAACTACTTTTAAAATTTTAATAAAAAATATCATATCAAAAATAAAATTTAAAATATACTTACAAATTTATAAATATTAAAAAACAATTCAAGATTTGTAACCAGCTTAAATAGTATATATTATACTACTAACTATGTCTTAATAATTTGTAACGGACAAAGCAAAGAGTCCGGAAATATATACATATGTATGTGCAATGTATTTACAATCTTTAAAAAAAGTGGTTTAAAATTTTCCAAAAAGATATAAATATAACATTTCTAAGAGGAACTACATTAGAATATATATATATATATATATATATATATATATATATATATATATATATAATATATAAAATATATATAATATATTTTATATATATATATATATATATATATATATATATATATATATATATATTTTAGTTTTAGTTATAAAGATTTAAAAGTCTATAAATATTAAGGCTTAAATACACATTTGGTCTCTATTTTCATTGTGTTTGTTCAATTTGGTTCTCATGTTCGTTTTACATTCAATTAAGTCTTCATTTTTCTCAAATTTGGGTCAATTTGGTCATTTTTACTAACGGTATTTAGATTGTTGACGTTTTGTAATAGTGCATGCCACGAGTCAGTCCCTGTTTTTTTAATTTTTAATTTTTTTAAAATTTTTAATTTTTTTTAATTTTAAAAAATTGTCTATATGTGAAGTCAAAATTGTGCCACGTGTCAATGCTAGTGTCAGTTTATGGTTGTGTTATTTATTTGTGTTCAATTTAGTCCATATATTTGTTATATTTATTCAATTAAGTCCATATATTTGTTATTTTTATTCATTTTAGTCCCAATTTGGGTTAAAATGAATAATTTTGTCTCTTTCAAATTGACACCAAATTTAATATCTTTTATAAATATTATACTAATATTTTTTTCTAAAATTGACATTTTTTTTATTAATTATTTTTGAAATTCAATTATAAATTATTAAATTTAATTATAAATTTAATATGATTCTTATATTTAATTGTTAAATAGAATACAATTATTTAAAATATTATTAGAATATAATTATTAAATGTTTTCTTCGAATATTTATATTCTAAAATACTAATACTTTTAAGGGTTAAATATATTTTTGGTCCCTCAAGTTTTAGTAAAATTTGGAATTAGTCTATCTTCGAAATTTTTGACCAATTTAATCATTTATCTTTAGAAATGCATGAATTTAGTCATTTTAACCAAATTTTGTTCAATTAATCTGACGTTTCAAGTGCATTTTATGATAGTATTTGAATTGTTTACACCGTTTGACACATTTTCGCTTCAATGTTAACTCAAATATTATCATAAAATACGTTTGAAACGTCAAATAAACTTAACAAAATTTGGTTAAAATGACTAAATCCATACATTTCTAAAGTTTGAGGACTAAATTAGGCTAAAGTTTGGAGGATAGACTAATTTCAATTTGTACTAAAAGTTAAGGGACTAAGAGCATATTTAACCCTACTTTTAAAATTGATATTTAAAATTATTCCAAATATTAGAAATATTTTAGAAAAGTATACTAATATTTATAAAAATAACATTTAAATATTAAACATAGTAGATTTTAATATCTAAAACGCAATAAAATATTAAATATTTTAGATTTAAATGTCAATTTTACAAATATTTTAATATATTTTTTAAATCATTTAATAATTATACTTTAATAATATTGTCAATTTTAAAAATAAATATATAATATTTATAAAAAAATAAATAAATTTGGTCTCAAATTTAAAGGGACAAAATTGTTCCATTTTAACAAAAATTAGGAAATAACGAATATAGGAACTGAATTGACAATAATAATGAATATAGGGACTAAATTAAACAAAAAGAAGTAATACAACCACAAACTGATATGTGACACTAACATTGACACGTGACACAATTGTGACTTGACACGTGAACAATTTGTTTGAAATAAAAAAATTTTTAAAAAATTTAAAAAAAATTTAAAAAAAATTTAAAAAAAAATTTAAAAAATTTTAAAAAATTTTAAAAAATAAATAAATAAATGAGGAGTTGACATGTGGCATTCGCCATTCAAAAATTTTAACTATTTTAACATTGTTAATAAAAATGACCAAATTGACCAAAATTTGACGAAAATGAAGACATAATTGAATGCAAAACGAAAATAAGGATCAAATTGAACAAACACAACGAAAATAGGGACCAAATGTGTATTTAAGCCAAATATTAGCAAAAAATATATATTGTACATGCTTAATCAATAAAGAGATTGTAATGCACCATCAAAGCTCGACAATTTTATCTATAATGAGCATTCAAATCATATAGTTGTTGTGGTCTCTCATTTATGATAAGGTTATTTGTCATTGCTTCCCAAATGCCTCAACATACTAGCCATGCCTCACTAGCTCTATATAAAAAGCTTGACCAAGAAGTAGAGGTGTCAATTTGGTCCCTAGCCCATAGGCCAGCCCTGGCCCACTCTTCATAAAGCTCCCTTTTAAGGGGGCCCCAAATGAGGGGGCCAAAAACAAGCCCCAGCCCCCAAAGCCCCCTCTCTAGTGGGTTAGGGCTAGGGCTAAGGTGGGTTACCCCCTAAATAATACTACATTAAGCCAGAGTCAAGGATTAAGTTGAGCGACCCGAAAAGGCCCGATGACCCGGACGGGCTCGACGACCCGTACGAGCCCAATGACCAGGACGGGCCCGATGACAAGGACAGACCCGACGAGCAAGATGAGCCCGACGACCAGGACGGGCCGAATAACTCGGACATGGCAGACAACACAGATGGGCCCGAAAACTCGGACGGGCTAAACGACCAAGATGGACCCGACGACTAGGACGGGCATGACAACCCGGACATGCCAGACAACACGGACGGGCCCGACGACCCGAACGAGCCCGAAAACCCGAATGGGCCAGACGAGCCAGATAGGCGCTACGACCCAGACGAGCCCAACGATCTGAACGGGCCGACGACCCGAACGGGCCCAACGATCCAAACAGGCCCAATGATCCAGATAGGCCCAACGACCCGAACGGGCCCGACGAACCGAACGGGCCTGACGACCCAGACGTGCCAAACGACCCGAACGGGCTCGACGACCCGAACGGGCTTAACGAACCAGACGAGCCCGATGACCCAGACGTGCCAGATGACCCGAACAGGCCTGACGACCCGAACAGGCTCGATGACCCGAACAGGCCCGACAACCCAAACGAGCCCAACAACCCGAACGAGCCCGACGACCCAAACGGGCCCGACGACCCAAACGGGCCAAACGACCCAAACGGGCCCGATGACCCGAACGAGCCCAACGACTTGAACGGGCCTAACGACTCGAACGCGCTCGACAACTCGGATGGGCCGAACGACCCGTTCGGGTCGTTGGGCATGTCTGGATCATCGGGTCTGTCTGGGTCGTTGGGCCCGTTCGGGTCGTTGGTCCCGTCCAAGTTGTCAGGTCCGTCTGGCTTGTCGGGCCCGTTCGGATCATTAGGCCCGTCTGGGTCATTGGGCCTGTTCGGGTTGTCGGGCCCGTTCGGATCGTCAGGCTCGTTCGGGTCGTCTGGCACGTATGGGTCATCGAGCTCGTCTGGGTCGTCGGGCCCGTTCGGGTCGTCGGGCCCGTTCGGGTCTTTGGGCCTGTTTGGATCATTTGGCCCGTTCGGATTGTCGGGCCTTTTCATATCGTTTGTCTCGTCCAGGTTGTTGGGCCTGTCCGGGTTGTTGGGCCTGTCTGGGTTGTCGGGCTCGTCTAGGTCGTATGGTCTGTCTTTGTCGTTAGGCCCATCTGGCTCGTTCGGCCCGTCTGGGTTGTCGGGCATGTTTGTGTCGTCGGTCCCATCTGGGTCGTCAGGTTCATCTGGGTTGTAGGACCCGTCCGGGTCGTCGGGTCCATACGGGTCGTCGGGCTCGTTCGGGTCGTCGGGCTTGTTTGGGTCATAGGGCCTGTCAGGTTCGTCGGTCATGTCCGGGTCATTGGGCCCGTCCAGGTAATCGAGCCTGTCTGGGTCGTTGGGCCCTTCCATGTCGTTGGGCCCATCCGTGTTGTCGGGTTTGTCCTGTATTCGGGCTCGTCTGGGTCGTCGGGCCCGTTCGGGTTGTTGGGCCTATTTGGATCATCGGGTCCGTTCGAGTCGTCGTTCTTGTCGAGGTCGTAGGGCAGGTATGAGTCGTTAGACCTATTCGGGTCATCGTGTTTGTCTGGTTCGTTGGGCCTGTCCCACAGATAGTAATATATTTTTTGTGTGGAAGATGAAAGCCCATGGGTTGGCCCTGGCCTACAGGGCTTTTGTAGGGTTTTGACCTTGTGGACTTCTTTGTTGGGGGCTTTTTTTCAATGTGGGCTTTTTTGGCCCTAGTCCACATGGGCCAGGGCCAAACCCTGTGGGCTAGGCCAAATTGACACCTCTACCAAGAAGTATAATTTACTTAAGCATTCCTCATATTTACAGTTATACTGTAAAAGGATCCTTAACTCTCTTACTTAACCATTAGAGTCTTTTGTAGGTGGATCTTTACATTTGAAGTTAACTTGCATTACAAAGCTACTTCCAAGATATTGCCACATGTCTTGCAAATAAAAAATACAAGCCCGCTAAGAACATTTGGCACCCACCATGGGGTCCTGGTAAAGTTATCTCCGACCTCACTTGTTCATTCCTATAATCAAGCCAATCACCCCGGACAATACACAAGAATGAATCCCAACCCTATGAACGTTATCCAAAATCAAATTCAGATGTTACTCGACTAGAACGAACAACTCAAACGATAACACCAAACAAACCTAAAAGCTAAGTGAGAACAAACTGAAGCTCTACTTAAAACCTAGACTGAAACTTAATAACTATGTCAATAACATCATTTTGATATACAGACATTGAGTTGCACCACTTGGAAACGGGGAGATTGTTACGGTTGACCCATTTATATGAATGTTCACTTGTAGTCAAAATGCACCACTCCTCGGCAAGTGAAAACACCCAACTAAGAACAATTCAAGAGCGACATCCAACCCCAAGAAACAAAAGTCTGCCAATAGGACAACATAGTGAACGTCGAAGGGAACCTCGATATCTCTCAAGGAGCCCCAACCCAACTTTTTGCCATTCGAGACGAGAAGAGTCCTAAGATTTTGCCCTAGTGCAAAGCCCTTGTAGGCATTCACCTCATCACAAAAACGATCCAAAAATCACATGGGTGCATGAGTTCGATATGAATTTCCAAAACGTGCATTTGCATTTATGTCCTTACAATGACGACAGGAATCAACATTGTACCATAAGGGTCAGACAGGCCGCTAACCCTAAAGGGTCATTAACCCAAATGGCTGCTAACCCAAATGGTCACTAAACCCAAAATACTACAGACACCACAATTGGATACATAACGACATAACAAATGATAAAGCGCACAATCGTTAACTACATCAAGCATGCACTAGGTCACTTATATAGCGTCAAAACTTGTCAAATACCTGGCACCATCAATTAAAGAGAAGATACGCACATCCATGGATGACAAGTGCGTAGCCAGGAAAATTTGCAGGTCGATATATTGGCAAACCTCCTTTAACTGAGGCAAAAACAAGACTTAATAAAATATGTCCAAGGAGAACTGGGCTCGCAATGCAAGCCCAACTGATCTTGGGCAAGCCCAATAAAGTCTGGTCAAAGACAATTAAACTTGGTCGAAGCCTAAAACCTTGGCCCATAATTAACTAGTAAAAGTGTCATAAGAGTAATTAATTCTCTATAAATAGAGGGGAACCCAGATAATTAAAGGTACTCTATTCATTAGTACTATGTAATATGAGATTTGACTTTGGGAGCTTTCGCTTACTTGATCGTTGGAGTCCTTTCTACAAGTAGCCCCCTATGTTCCACCAAGTATTCGATAACGAAGACCTTGGGAACAAGACCGTTGAGTATCCATCCAATGAGCCTAAAGATTGTGGTAAGATAAGGTTTGAGTTCCATAATAACTTAATATTGTCGATGCAGGAACAATTGATGTCCACCATGGTGCCCTACTAATATCTTATACAAACAATTAGAGAATTCTTGAAGATGGTTTCCACTCGTAGTAGAATCGTAGGAGCAAAAGAGGCCAAATAAGGAGCAAGAGAAGTCGGCCAGATCCATAATGACCTTGCCACTATCCTGGAGGGGCAAATCAAGATGCAAAAGAGTTTGTTGAGTTCAAAAAGCACAATGCAGATAAAATGGAAGCCTTGAGGCAAAACAACTCCTGCCTAAGGAGGAAAGTGGAAATGGAGACGACTAACAACAAGGGTAAAGAGAAGGAAATTCATATGGAGTCGAAAACTCCTTTGTATCATATTACTAAAGAAGAAGAAAGTGAGTAAAACCCAACTCCTCATACCACAACTACCACCCAACCTACCGTTACCTTTGATGCAGTAACCATCCATGTCATCATCGCTACCAGAAACAAGCGTTGCCACCCCTTTGTTGACGACATCACTGAGACCCATTTTCCCAAGTAGTGGGAAGCCTTTACCTTGGAACGTTATGGCGACGACCTAGATCCTGATGAAAATGTAAAGATCTATGTCACTTAGGTTGGACTATATTCGACTAAGGACGTCATCATGTGCAAAGTCTTTCCTACCACCTTTAAAGAGCCCACCCTAAAATGGTTCACATCCTTGCCTCTATACTCCATCGATTGTTACAACACTCTCTCTACCCTCTTTTCCACCCAATTCGCGGGAAGCTACTCTCACAAAGTGGCACTGTTGTCCCTCCTCAATGTTAGACAGGAAAAAGATGAGACGTTGAAAGCCTTTATTGACAAGTTCAACAAGGTGGTGTTGAAAATCAAGAACCTGACGTAGGATGTAGTCCTACAGTATATGGCCATGACTCTCAAGTTGGGTCCTTTTGTTGATAACATACGTCTGAGACCACCAGCCACTATGCACAAGTTGAGGTTGCGTGCAACTACTATATAAAAGTAGAAGAAATGAGGGCACTAAGGAGTAAGTTTCACAACAATGCGTAGCCCAACCAAAGATGGAGTGTCGACAAGATATTGACAAAAGCGAAGCCAAGACCCTGAGATCCTAGACCATCGAGATATTCACGATATGCACCTTTGAGTGTTCATCGCTCGTGTATCCTAGAAGAAGCCCTGTAGACCAATCTCATACTCTCATCACTGAATTCCCTTAACCCACTTAACATGTTAATATCACAACAATAATGCAAGGCCTATGTACAAATATTGTAAATATCACCACAATAATGGGCATATGATGGACGAATGCAAGGCCTTACAAGACAAGATAGAAGAGTTGATACGTTCTAGGCACTTGAAACGTTTTGTAAGAAGAAAGGGAGAAAGTTGTTCAAGAACGGGATATAGACGCTACAATGACCGCTACGAACATCGCAAGAAGAATAGAGACAAAATGAAGGAAGAAGGGAGGAGCCTGCCCCAAGGAACAACAACCCCTTTAGTGATAGGTTATCGCTAAGGGGTACCATAAACACAATCTCTGGATGATTTGCAGGAGGCGATGTCAGCGCATCAATAAGAAAGCGTCACCTAAGGAGCATCCAATCCATAAACGTCATAACTGGTGCATTTAGACGCCGAAGAATGTCACTCATAACCTTCATAGACGCCTACTTCCAAGGCATAAATCTATACCAGGATGACCCTATGGTCATTATTATAGAAGATGAAAACTTCGCAATAAAGAAGTACTTGTAGACCAAGGAAGCTTAGTAGATATGCTCTACTAGAAGACATACCAACAATTGAATTTTCTAAAGGACACAATGACCCCATACGACGAGCCCATATACGAATTTTTAGGAGAAAGGGTATCCACTAGGGGATATATCAACCTACACACGATGTTCCGTGAAGGTAACCAAAAAAAGAAAATACATGTGCGACCCTCATTAAACACCCAAGGGGCAGTGGTATCAACCCCTCACCTTGCCATGAAGTTTCCATGAGCATCGGGTGACATCATCACCATCGACGGATACTAGAAGCCAGCAGTGGTAAACTTGCCGAGAGTTGACCCTCACATAATCGTACATCGATTATCGGTGTTCAAAGAAGCCCGATATGTTTCACAAAAGAAGAGAAAGTTGGGGGAAGAGACGACACTAGCAACCAAGGTAGAAGCGGCAAAGCTCCTGGAAGTCGGGTTTATCGGAGAAGCGCAATACACCACTTGGCTTGCCAATGTGCTCCCAGTGAAGAAATCCAGCGGGAAGTGACAAATATGCATCGACTATACCGACTTAAACAAAGCTTACCCTAAGGACGCATACCCTTTACCAAGTATTGACAGGTTAGTTGATGGAGCAACAGGGAATTGTGTGTTCAGTTTCTTATATGCTTATTCTGGGTACAACCAGATCCCCATGATATCATCCTATATGTTTAAGACCGCCTTCATTATAAAAGACGTAAACTATTGCTACAAGGTCATGTCATTTGGCCTAAAAAATGCCGGGGCAACTTACCAAAGGTTGATGGACAGGGTCTTCATCCATTTGATAGGAAAAAGCATGGAAGTATACGTTGATGACATGGTGGTGAAGTCACTCAACCTCGTGCAACATTTATCTGACTTAGCGGACGAATTTGCAACACTTAGGAGGTTCAACCTCAGACTAAATCAAGAGAAATGTGTTTTTGGAGTTGACAACGACAAGTTTGTAATATCTCGATCGGATATTACAACTTTAAATAATAAAAATAAAGAAATAATTACTAAGTGTCATTTATTGAAACATTATTTCCCAAAAACGCGGGAAATTAAACATTTATTACCTTAGAATTTAGTCCAAAATTCATAATTATAAAACGCAATTACAATACCAAAGTCTCATAATATAAAAGTTTAAAATTTATTTAAAAACCTGGATAAATCTTTTTTCCCATATATCCCCCCTTCAGCTCTATGCCTCACTAGATCCACCTGGTGGGTCAATTACCACCGCTAGGTGCTACACCAGTACTTGCATTGTACTAATTTTTAGTTCTGGTTCAGGCATAATGACTCAGACACCACCCACATTTCCACTCTTCTAGAGTACTATAAACTTTGTAACTCAATGCCTAAAGCGATTCCAGTTAGCATGACACCTTTCTTGTACCTTCATTCCCTAAACATTGTCACATAGGCAATCCCAAGCATTCACTCTTATCATTAGTTATAACTAATACAAATTTCCCTCTCTCTTCTAATACAGCCACGTCACCGATCTAACCTTATCATTAAATGACATATATCTCATGTCCAACTATTACATCTTCACTTAGGAACTTTACTCTTACTTGTACCATACCTTTCAACGCAACATTACTTTTGGCTTAATAAGATACTTTGCTACACGATTATTATTGTCATGATTCTCCAACTCCCTATTAACTCTCACATAAATTCATATTACTAATTTAGGTGTATCATCCCCTTTGGTCTCTGTCCAGATGATTTCTCAATCACTCATTCATCATTAACTTGATTCACAAAAATCCCAAAGGCTCCCCTCTACACTTCACAGTCAGGTAGTTCTTTGAATTTGCACTGGCACTTGGCAGCTCATAGCCTACCGCCAAGCAGTGCAACTAATTCTGGGAATACCAGAATTTCTCCCTACACCTACGAGAACTCTAACTTTCCCATTTCATATCAGTCTCTTAAATTTCCACCCAATACACTTCTATCATATGCTTATGAGTACTATCAATATATTACGCTTCCAATACACACAATTATATTACTTTTGCTCACATAATTTCCTCCAAACCCAAAATCCCAAAATCCCCAAATTTCCAAACCCTATTACCAGGTTCATGCAATTTCATCCAATTTAACTTCTAATCACACGTAATTCAACGATGTATTGCATCTAATCTTTCACACACAGTTCAAACTTCCTTTTCCCCCGATCAAAATCATCCCATAAACCCCAAAACACCAAAATTGAGTCCATTTGACTTGCGTCGCATGGCGGGTGTAAATTACCGCCAGACACTTCATTCAAAAACCCAAAAACTGTGTTGTAGGCATGCATCGCCTAGCGGCCAGGGTCATGCTGCCACACAATTTCTCTTCAGGAACCCAGAAAACACTCAACTTTGCATGAGTTGCTTGGCGGCTACGAATAGCCCGCTAGGCGGTTTCTGGGAATTTTCTAGAAACACGAAAATTGCAGAATTGATAGAATATATGCATCTAGTTAACATACATTTCATACAATTGAGCGATATAAATTAAAAGGAACAATTCTAGCTCCCCTAACTTGGCTTCCTTGCTAAAACTTGAGAGTTCCAACTTCTTTTTCTTGATCAACAATGGCCTCTCTTGCTTTTCCTCCTTTCAGGTCCTTATCTCACTCTCAACTTCTATTCAAGATTTCCTCTCCTCACAATGCATATTAATGGCAGACTCAAAAACCCTCATTCTTCTTTGTCAACTAGGGTTTCTCTGCCCTTTCACATTCATGCCAAGAGAATTTTGGCAAAAAGAAAGTTTAATTTGGGTCTATCAAGATTCAAACCCATCATCATGCCAATGTCAAGTCAATGCACAACCATTCAATCCATTCATGTTTCGTGATAATTCCTATAAATATAGGATTATATTATCACTCCCCACGTTCAATTATATTGTTAAAATAATGCAAAATTAAAATAACACATAAATGGCATACATAGGACTTGAACTTAAGTCCTCTCACATAATCAAGTACTCTCAACCATTTGAGCTAATACTTTTCCATGTCACAATAGTCAATATTTAATTCCATAAAGGCTCCCACTACCCGCATTTATTAATTAATTATTTATTTAATTAAATTACATTTCGCGGATCTTATAAAGTTCCTTGGTTTTATGCTTACGCAAAGAGGATTTGAAGATAAGCCTTAAAAATGGAAGGCGATAATAGATATGAGAAACCCCAAAAACGTCAAAGAAATACAATGACTGATATGGAGGCTAACGACAATATCAAGGTTCCTACCTTGACTACTGGACAAAACAAGGCCCATGAACGAATTTTGAAGAAGTCGACAAAGTTCGCCTAGGGAGACGAATGCCAAAATATGTTTGAAGAATTGAAAGGGATCTAAATTTCCCCCTGATTTTACGAAAACCAGACATCAATGCATCCTCACTTGTATATATCACGACCATAGAATACATGGTCAATGCATCATTAGTACAAGAGATTGACGGGAAGCAAGAAAAAGATGATAGAAAAGGTAGCCTTATCCCTGGTGATCAATGCTAGAAGGCTTAGACCTTACTTCCATAATCATCATATCACCGTCAAAACCAACTACCCCATCCAGAATATACTTCAAAAACCCAATCTAGCAGGAAGAATGTCAGCATGGGCTCTAGAATTGTCAGAATTCAATACACGATACGAACCGCGTAGACCCATTAAAGCCCAATTCTTAGCCGATTTTGTCAATGACTTGCATGAAGTACATACACCAGGGAAAGATTGGTGGACTTTATATGTTGACGAATCTTCCAATCCAAAAGGAGTGGAAGGTGACATCGTATTAGAGGGTCCAAACTAGATATTTGTTGAAAAGTCCATGCACTTTGTCTTCAAAACGTCAAATAATCAAGCAGAATATGAAATACCCTGACTGGATTTATATTAGCCAAAGAAGTTGGAGCACGTCACTGATATTCAGAATTGACTCTAGACTTACAATAGGCCATTTGAATAACAAGTACCACATAAAGGACCCAATGCTACTCCAGTACAATCATCTGGTCTAAGACATTCCTTGATACCGACTTCGATGAAATACTAATACAACACGTCCTTATTGGCACAAATAGCTTGGATGATTTTGGTGTTTGAAGATTTGATGAAGGTACTTGAAGCCATTGGAACATGTTGGAAGCATGTTTACATTGATGAAGATGTGGAAATTTGATGTTTCACGTGTGGATCAAGCCTTGTATGCGTGCTTCCTATCTGGATTATTCATGGGTAAAACAAGCTTGAAAATTGTAATTCATGTTGTAGAGCATTTTGCATTAATTAGATTTATATGGTCTTAGTTGTGTCTTTTAATTTGTTGAAATGTTTTTCAACATGTTAAATGGATTTTTAATAGATTAAAAGGTTAGCTATAGTAGTCTTAACTGATACTTATTCAATCAGTTGATTATTTTCTTAATCGACTGATTTCACTTGAGTTCAGTGAAATTAACCGATTTATTTGAAAATCAACCTGTTGAGTTTCCTAACAGTTTGACTATAAAAGCTATATTTTTCGAAAGAGAGGTGTGATGACCATTTTTTTAGCGCAAAATCTTTCTAGAATCAAAGAACTCTCTCTCTTTCGTGATCATACATTGTGCAACTGGTGAAGATTGATCTTGGATCATTCTTGAAGCATTTTGCTTGGTGTTTGAAGCTTGGAGAAGGTGGTTGTGGTAGGCAAGGTTGTTCTATTACAAAGGTTTGGTCTTTCTCAAGCTTTTAAGTTGTGCCTGGTGGTTTTCTAGGTCTGCAAAAGGTATCTTGTTGTGTTGTTTGATTCTTATGTGATTCAAGAGTCATTATGTCGTGTTCTTGCATATTTTAAAAGTGTAATGTTGTGAATTTTGTAAATCTTTTGAAATAGTGAAAATTGAGGCTCAGGTTGTCTTGACTAATTGGATGTAGCTCAAGTTTGAGTGAACCAGTATAAAAATCTTGTGCATTTCTCTTTTCTCTCACCCTTCTCTCTTGGATTACACTTCAAAGTTTAAAGAATTTTTATTTGAATAATCTTTTTGACATTCTTATGTGATCTGACATTATCTACAACATTGTTATGTTTGTCTAATTCATTTGAACCTATCTTGACTTATCTTTCATATTGTTCCTGAGTTAAATCATAAATTCGCATTTTTGCTTTTTCCCAGTTTTTCAGTAAACTATTTTTGTGATTTAACATGTTGATTCTATCAGTACTGTATTTGTCTGTATCTGTTTAATGAAATCAATCGACTAACTTTGTTTTTGATCGATTGAAAACGTCAATTGAAAACTGTTTTAGGCTTTTAAAACTCACCTTATTTTTAACTAACCAATTTAATCCCCCTTCTTGGCATTTAAACCATTTCAATACTTACAATCCCAAAGAGCAACAACGTCGAGGCAGATGCACTATCCAAACTGGCAAACACGAAGAAAAGGGGAAATATAGATCGCTACTCCAGTAGATATTGGTGGCACCCTCAATAAGCAACACTTGCATAAATATAGATAGCAACAGAGGAACTTGGATGAAGCCATACGTACACTACTTGAAGATGCAAAACATGCTGGACCCCATGGATAAAGGATGGATGAGAAAAGCAACATAATACACGCTAATAGGAGAAAAGCTATACAAACGAGCTCACAACCAACCCATATTAAAATGCATCACGAGGAAATAGGAAGAACATGTAATAAAGGAGATTCATGAAGGGATTTATGGTTACCATTCTGGATCTCAGACTATGGCTACTAGAATTCTACGTGTAGGATACTTTTGGCCGACCATGGAAGTGGATTTTCACGACTTCGTCAAGAAAGGCATACCTTGTCAAAAGTACGGTAACTTCACCCACGTCAAACAAGAGAAGTTGCATCACATATACTCCCCCTAGTCGTTTGCCAAGTGGAGAAAGGACATATTAAGGATGTTTACTCCTAGAAAAGGGTAAGTCAAGTTCCTCATAGTAGGAATCGATTACGTCACAAAATGGATTGAAGCCCAGCCATTAACCACTATCACAATGCAACAGGTTCAACAATTCGTCTAGAAAAACATCATATGTCACTATGGAGTGTCACATACCATAATAATAGATAATGGCCGACAAATCATAGATAGGGAACTAACAAAGTTTTATACTAGCCTAGGAATAAAACACATTACTAGCTCCGTCGAACACCCCTAATCCAACGAACAAGCTGAGGCTGCCAACAAGGTGATTCTGGTAAAATGAGAAAGAGATTGGATTCATCAAAGGGAAGGTGGCCAAAAGAACTATTGGAAGTCTTATGGGCATACAAATGCACTCCTCAATCCTCCACACACGAATCTCCATTCAGTTTAGTATACGACACATTTAACTGCACATTCTTGATTGATTGCACATGTGGGTGTACATGTTGATTGAAAGATAGTTTGGGACACTTGATTAGGATAGAACAACTAATATATTTCACATGCTAGACATAGATGTGGAACATTTAGTCATTCATAATGATCATTAATGTAAACTTATAATAAAAAATGCTAGACATATGGTTTTTATTCTTCAAGTTTAGACTTGTCGATAAAATATTACGAATTGTTACAAAAGGTGTGAAAGCTATAAAAGGAATTAGAAGCATATTATTTGGTGTTCTTCCTTTGAATTGAATCATGAAACCCAATTCTAGTGAAGCCTTTATCATATACTATTGCACACCATATGTTTGCTAAAAAAGCGAAAAGGTTATATTTTTTGTTTTTGTGAAATTTATTGTCTAATTGAGTTATGAATTGCAGAAGTTATCAAGTGTTGCACAAGTCTCTTGGGAAACAATACTTGGATTTTCCACTTCATTACTTGTGCGATTTGGTACACTTGCAAATCCCATAAAATAATTCCCCTAACACATTTCAGTAGTGCATGCTTAGAATTTTCAATGATTTTATAGAGAATTGCATAGAGGTGTTTATGGATGATTTTACTGTGTATGAATCCTCATTTGATGCATGTTTGGATAGTCTGGATAGAGTTTTGCATAGATGCATTGAATCTAACCTTGTTCTAAATTTTGAGAAATGCCACATCATGGTAAAACAAGGTATAGTTTTAGTGCATGTCATATCTAGTAAGGTCATAGAGGTGGACCCGACCAACATAACGATCCTTTCACAATTGCCTTACCCGTCTTGCGTGTGAGAGGTTCTCTCTTTTCTTTGTCATGTAGGTTTCTATAGGCGCTTCATACAAGATTTTAGCAAGAAGGCTTTCCACTGTTCAATTGCTCTAAACAAAGGCTTTTGGTGTTAGATGCACAGAGGATTTGACAAAATCAACAAAGCACTAACCACAACTCCAATCATTAAGGGTATTAAGTGGACAACCCATTTGATTTGATGTGCAATACATCTAATTATGCATTAGGGGTTTTCCTAACTTAAAAGATTGAAAAGCAACTCAAAGTGATATACACCTCCTGACTTTGGATGTTTCCCAAGCTAATTACACAACCATAGAGAAAGAGCTTCTGGCCATTGTTTTTTCTCTAGATTTATTTAGGTCATATTTGCTTCATGCTCGTGTTGTTCTGTTTACTGACCATACAACTCTAAAGTCTTGTTAAAGAAAATGGAATCCAAGCCTCGATTAATCAGATGGATGCTCTGGTTATAGTAGTTTAACTTGGAGATTTGTGTCAATAGCGTAGCTCAGAATTTTGTAGCAACCCCACTTAGTAGGATTGAGATGACTGTTGATGATGTTTCACCCATTCGGGATGACTTTCCCAATGAAAATTTGTTTGGTATTTCGAATCTTTCCCCACCCGTCCTTGTTTGCCAATATTGATAGTTGTAACACCCTAGATGGATATTACTAGATAAAGCATACATCATAACATTTCTTTTGGAATTAAACATTATAAAAAGTTCCTGAGCGCGGGAAAATTAAAAACTTATCTCATTGTAGTTCAATCACACTACTCCATCCTTATTACATGTTCATAATGGAGAAAAACATCGTAAAATTTATTACAAAATGCATGAAATAAAACATGAAGAAAATTCCCTATCATTTGCCCTGCTCCGTCACTATGCATCGACATTCTTACCTGGATTTACATATGCTCCCACGTGACAAGCCACGTGATCATCGCCAAACACAAACAAAAAGGGTGAGCTGAGAAAGAAAAAATATACAATCAATGAAATAATAAGAATTAACCCTCACCCAATCTATCTAAGCCAATTTTAGTTTATTGACTTCTTTATAACGTTACACCCCAATCTCATAACCTATATGAGAAAGATCCATTCACAACCTTGGTCGTTATGGATTATCATGCTCTCGCGAACCTACTCGCTCGTGGTCCAACTCTACGGACTCCCCGCCCGTAGTCCAATTCTACGAACCTGCCCGCTCGTAGTCCAACATGCGTGAATACCTACTATGAACCTCCCCGCTCATAGAAACCTCAAGTGTGAGCATGGAACATACGAACCTCCCCGCTCGTATCCCTACACAAGAGTACAAAAGATACAGACCTCCCCGCCCGCATTGATCACGCATCTCTAAACTCCGTTACGAACCTTCCCGCTCGTAACTAATCCAGCATATCCCTGACCAAGACTTCAAGATTGTCCATGCAAATCCATCTGCAATGGACCCTTACCCCTGCACTATCGCTTGGCGCTTCCCAAGTGTCGCTAGGCGAACGGGTTCCAGACCGCCTAGCGGTGACTCTTTGCTGCCGGGCGCCACTCTCTTAGAGACTCCTCTATTTGTGGCTGATCGCCTGGCAGAGCTTCTCCCACCGCCAGGTGCCACACCAGTAAAAACAGTTTTCTACTGGTTTAGACACTTCCACAGGTTTTTAAGCACATCCAAACAGTCAATCATGCTTCCAGAATGTCAATTCCAAGTATTTACAACACTTAAGTCATCTAATTCATCATGGCATCTTCTCAACATTAACCATAGCAAGCACTCATGTATTTGAGTGTGGGGATAAAAACACAAATTAACCAAGCACATACTTGCGCTTGTGGCCCTAATCATCTAGCATTTCAATAATACAATCACACCACCACTTAAATGTTAGTGCCATTTTCATATCACATAATTCACTTGACAGTTACTAAGGGCATTCAAACATAAACTTACACACATTCCATTCCAATAATAATACATCACTTTAAGCAATTTACATACATGTACTCCAACTAGGTGCATTCTTATACCAGCAATATAAACATACATGAACCACACAAGGTCTACCTTACTATGACACTCATTCATTATCTTACTTCCCTACTAAGTTTAGGCATTATTCAGTCAAATTGTAACTAACCCATTCGTGAGTACTCTTTAAAGGTTGTAATAGGCATTAACAAGAAATCTTATATGCATTTAGACACTCCAAATAACCACTCTAAAAGTTCCAATCATGCATCAAATTTAGTGTATTAACAGAATCCCTATTGACTCCTTTCTTCCTATATTTTACTCGCTCCAAGTTTCTTATGACTCTTTAACTATGGTTCATGCAACAACACATTCCATTTAATTACCCTTACATCACTATCACACTCATTTTCATACAAACAGTTATCCACAGCGAACTCAATTTTTCCACTGAGCATGCCAAACCACTACTGGCTTCTCGGTATCGCCTGGCGACACGTTTTAAATCGCCAAGCGGTGCATCAGGATCTAGGAACTCCAGTGCGTGTCGCCTGGTGGTTCCTCATTGCTGCCAGGCGGTTCATCACAGAATCCCATGAAACCATCAAGAATGGTTATGTCACCTGGCGGAGCATTCTTAGCCGCCAGGCAGTTTCTGGGCAAAAACCCAGAATTTACGAAAATTCACGTGAAATGGAAGGGAACTCAACATTCAGGCCATGGAATCATTCCAAAATAATAAAAACACGATTAAACAAGCATTGACAATCCCAATGATCCTTTCTTGTCCTCGAAAGCTTCAACTCTTGTTCCTACTCTCAACTCCTTTCCAGCACCCCCTTTCTCTGCCTAAAGTACAATTCTTGTTTCTCTCTGCCTTTCCTTGCTGCCTCACACAAAGACTTTTTGTTTTCTCACTCATTCCCTTCTCCGTCTCACCAATTCAGCCCAAAATAAATAAAAAGAATAATAAAAACGAAATTACTTGAAATTTAAATTTTTAATCACCCATTACTACCCTAAACTGCTACCTTTCTGATTTTCAGAGAATTCCTACAGTTCTAGATCACTTAGCTACTTGACAAAAATAATAAAACATATATTTCACACATACATATAAACTTAAACCATGCGAGACAAAATCTATGCACAACCAACAAGTTACCACATGATTCATGTTATTTCACACATACATATAAACTTAAACCATGCTCTCGCATTCATAATATATTGGTAAAATAGAACACAATTAAAATATCACACAATTGTCATACATAGGATTCGAACCCAAGTCCTCTCACACAATTAAGTACTATCAACCATTTGAGCTAGTACTTTTCCACGTATAAGACTTGTCAAGAATTTCTCTTAATATGAATTACTCTCGAACTCACAATTACTTGTACTTTATTAGTTATTATTAATATGAATTTCTTGGGTCTTACAATAGTTATCTTGTTGCTTTTGTTTTTCCTCCCTTAGCATCCAAAGCTTAAGGTCATAAAATTAAAAGTGATGTTAAGTATTATGTATAGGATAACCCCTATTTGTGGAAGTTGCATATTGACCAGGTTATCAAGAGAAGCATTCAAGATCATGAAATTAATTCGGTTCTATAGTCTTGTCATTCTTCCTCACTCAGTGATAACCTTGGCACACAAAGTGATGAGTCATTATTTTCTTCCATTCCACTAGCCCTTGTGTACCCATTTGACAGTTGTTTAGTGCTTAATTGTTCATCTTTAGAGTGTTTTTCATCTGTTGGGCTTTATTGGGCCACTGTTCCGAATTTGGACTAATTTCACATTATTTGGCCTAATTTTCTTTTTTAATTATTTTTAGATATTTGGGTGAAGCAAATTTTGGAGCTTGGACATTAATATTCAGTTGAAGAGAGTCGCCACATCATTTCCACATCATTTCCACGTCATTTGAGTGAATGGGCCAACATTAGAGGCCTAGGAGTGGCATTTTTGTAATTATGCAGCTCATAATGGCATTTTTGTAAATATGAGTGGCAGGGGTGATGGAACCACGAAATTAGGTCTGGATGCATGCAAGGAGCCGCACACTTCATCTTCAACCTCTCTCCAAACTCCATTTTCGCTCTCCAAGCTTCCATGGAGGTGCTCCTTGTGGTTTTTCACGTTTTTTGCTCATTGTCATCGTTTTTATGCACATTTGACACCACCCATTGAGGGTTTTACGTTTTGAATTCGTTTTCTTGCTTGGGCAGTTCGTTTTGTGGGTTTTATAGATTTGGAACCGCATCCATTAATGGGGTTTTCACATTTATATATGATAGCACCGTTTTGCATTCCATTGAAGCTTTGAAATCTCTCTTTTTACTCTTAAATTGCGTTTTCAGAATTCATAAGTTAGGGTTTTTGATTTTTGATGTTCAGGTTCAGATTTGAAATGCTTGATTCTCCCATTTTAATGTCTAGCTAACCCTATTACATTGATTCCTTGACGAAATTGAAATGAAACCATGAGATTGTTGGTCGTTTTTGGGATTCCATTCGAAATTGCCTCTGTTTTAGGTTGTGTTTAGATGATAAACACGTATTTGATGCATGCTTAATCTCAAATTCGTGTGTGCACATTAATGGCTCGTATTCATGCTTAATGTTTATGAGTTCTGTCACAACTTGCTTAAATTTGTGGGTGTTAACTGTCTGAAATTTGTTGCGCTTAATGACAATGAATCCATGGTAATTTTCGCTTAGTTGATTACTTAGGATTCATGAGAGCATATTCGAATAGAACAATTAATTTGGTAATCTGTGATTGGTGGACTTTCAATTGAATCAAGGAATCATTGCGTGTTCATATAACTTTTAAATTTATCTGCGAATTGAAGTTTGTTGTGAATCGAAATCTGCCAAACCCCCCCTTGTGTTGTATTGTTGTGTTCATCTGGAAATTGAAGCTTTGAATGAAAATATTGGTCGTTGGGAGACGACTTGGTTCACTTTCATATATTGTATTTATTCTGTTTTAATTTGGTGGGGTACGACCTCTATCACAGAGGATAGCTCACAAGGTGTTTGATTGTGCATTCTACTGGCCCACCATCTTTAAGGATGCCTGGAAGTTTTGCAGCACTTGTGAACAATGTTAGAAAGGAAGATAATCCCTTTCTTGGAGACAATAAATGCCTCAACAATCTATATTATTATCTGAAGTTTTTTATGTATAGGGTGTAGATTTCATGGGTCATTTTCCTATCTCTTTTGGTTTCTCTTACATTTTGCTTTTTGTTGATTATGTTTCAAAGTAGGTAGAAGCCAAAGCCATCAGGACTAATGATGCTCCGATTGTTGTGGATTTTGTGAGATCTAACATATTTTGTAGGTTTGGAGTACCTAGAGCCATTGTTAGTGATCAAGGCATCCATTTTTGCAACAAATCCATGCAAGCATTGCTCAAGAAGTATGAGGTTGTGCATAAAGTTTCTACATGTAAGATCCGTAGAATTTAATTAATTAATAAATGCGGGTAGTAGAAGCCTTTATGGCATTTAATTCTAACTTGTATGACATGGAAAAGTACTAGCTCAAGTGGTTGAGAGTACTTATTTGTGTGAGAGGGCTTGGGCTCAAATCCTAGGTATGCCAATTGTGTATTGTTTATTTGATTTATATTTTTATATATGTAATCAGGTTGTGGAATGATATATAATCATTGAATTATATTAGTTAGCAAGAAACATGAATTGGCTTGATGGTTAGTATTGATTTGGCATTGGCATGGTTGTGGGTTCAAGTCTTGTAGACCTCAAATTAAACTTTATTTCTTAAAAACTTAATTTAGTTTTGGTTCTGGGTTTCTGGAAATTTTCCAGAAATCGCCTGGCGGGCATTCAAAGCCGCCAGGCTTATGCTATTTGGTGGTGTTTTTGGGTTCCAGAGATGGAACCGCCTGGCGGCACTACTCTACCCGCCCAACGACTCTTGGTGATTAACCCAGTTTCTGGGTTTTGGCTTGAACTGCCTGGCAGTGACGATCAACCGCTAGGCGACACGAGCCTTTTTCCCTCATTTTTGGTATTTTCTGGGTCTGGGCTGATTCTGATCGGAGGGAAAGTTAATTGTGATCATTAAAGGATGGTTTAGATGTTGAGAGGCGGGTATATTCATGAAATTAAGGGCGAAATTGAATGGAACATTGGAGAGATGTTTTAGGGTTGATGATTTGAGAATTTTAGCTCTTGGAATCAATTAGTGGGATGTTAATGCGAGCATTTCTATTATTGAAATGGACTAATGAGTTGTTGGGATTGCTAAATAATTGAAAGGGAGTAGAAATTTGCATTGGGGAAATCTTGGAAGTAAAGAGTAGTGCAGGTGTGGGAATTCTAAGGATTTCCCATAATCGTATGCACCCCCTAGCGGCATAGGGCTTGCCACCATGCGCCATATCAAAGTGTTGGAAATTTTCATGGCTGCGAGAGTGACTGAGGAGTCCGGCTTGGGGGAAATATTGGTTTGTACTATCATGAGAGTTGGAAGTGGTAATTGGATGATAACTCTGATGCTGATAGAAGAAACTAGAGGTGTAAAGTTTATGATTGGAATGGGGAGCGAATGTGATTACCATATAGTGGACAGTGCAGTGTGAGTAGGGCCTAAGTGTTGTAATCATTGTTGTGATATTAGTTATAATAAGGAGATGCTAGCACAAAGTCAAAGCTGCAAGGATAATTGGATTGTCAATTTGGACAAATGGTATAAATATGGGTAGGCACAAATGGGTAAGCCAAATGCTAAATAGTGTGTACTGAATGTTTGTATGGTACGTAGCAGAGCATAAGTGTTTAAGACTACAATGACTGGTAGAGTCTTAGAAAGGTGAACTTAAGCAATCTCAAGTGGATACACTTAGGTTGGTGAACCAAAAAGGGAATTGAAGGATATCATAATTTTGTTAATTGTATATGATGGTGGTTACTGCCTACAGGTACATATATACATAATTAAGAGGATTTTAGCAATTGGGTTGTATGAAGATACCAGACTAAAGTAGTGGAATTTGGCTAAATAGTGCGCAACCAGTAAAAGTGGTGATACTGGTATGGCGCCTGGCGGTGGAGTTAGGCCGCAAGCGATAGATACGAAAAAGGGGGGTATGGTATGAGTGCCGCCTAGAGGTGCAAATGGATTCGCCAGGCGGTTACGGCAGAGTTAGTGGGTCCCTGGAGTGGATTCACATGGCGGTGAGGGTTGTCCCGCCAGGCGGTGTCTATAATTGATGGTGGTTCTGAGGCACTATGCACCTGCGGTACAAGTCACCCGCCAAGCGGTCTAGATGCTGGCAGCGACTGGCGGTACGTGTCCCCCGCCAAGCGATTTTGCTGCTACAACCTCAGTTTGTTGGATTTTAGATGCGTAATCTACAAGACTTTTGGTGATGCTTCAAAGGGGGGATTGCTAGTGTTCCTTGAGTTGAGCTCGAAACATATCCCTTGAGTTGAGCTCGAGATAGGGGTTAAGCACGTGGCATTCCTCGAGTTGAGCTCGAAATGAAATTAGCGAAAGGGATTTTCCTTGATAGTAATGATGTGTTATATATATACATATATGAACGTCTTATATATGTGTGAATATATTTATATGTTGTATCTGTTAAGCTCACCTTATCTGCTTGTGTTTGGCAATGATCGTGTACGCGGTACACGTGAGCAGATAATGTTGTTGCAAGTGGTTCTGGTAAGGCTTAGCCACAGAGTGGGGAAAGCTTGGGATTTTATTTTATGGTTTAAAATCAGTTGTAAACCTTTATGTTTTTAGACTTTCATTTGATAATGGATAAATGTTGTTTTGGATTGTAATTATTGTTATACGAAATAAAGTTTTAAATTTCTCGCGCTTTTGGGAAATGAGGTATCATTAAATACGACGTATTTATTATTTTCTTTATTTTATTAAAAATTCGTAATATCCTGATGGGATGTTATATACACCCTACCATCCCTAGACAAATGGGTAAGTCAAGATTTCAAACAAAGATACCAGGAAAATATTAGAGAAAATTGAGCAGCAAAACAGGAAGGACTGAAGCAATAGACTAGAGGATGTTCTTTTGGCACATCGAATTGCTTACAAAGCACCCATATGGATGTCTCATTATTGGGTTGTCTTCGACAGAACATGTCATCTCCCAGTAGAGATAGAACATCGTGCCTATTAGGATGTGAACTTGATGACTTGGGCCAAACCCTAGGCTTAGTCACTAGAAGCATGTTGAGAGGGATAAATAACGATGTCGTGAAGCGATCAAATTAATACTACTTATCTGTAACAACTTCAGTATGGCTAAAGTCAACCCTTAGTCGCCTCCCAACAAACACATAATTGATTTATAACAAATTAGTTCTTATAAAAACTATACAAAAGAGTTAGTGAAATAAAATTGGGAAAAATTACAAAAGAAGATAAAGATAAAAAGATATAAAAAAATAATGATAAAGAAAATAGATTGATCCCACTACTTTTTCATAATAGACACATCATCGGTTGATGTAGGATTATCTTGTTTCTTTTAGAATATTATTGAATATGGTGATGATTGATTAAGAAAACCAAAGAAATTCCCACTGGACATTAAGATAACGAGCTATCTAGATGTGAAGGTTCCTTTCCAAGGTTCTAGAGAAGAGAAGAATGGATTGATTCAAAACAAATAAGAGTGGACAACACATAAAAAGAGTAAAACCCAAGTCACACACATAAAGAAAGAAGAAAGCATAAAATGGACAGGAAAGGAATGATAAAAATGTGAGAAGCACGCCACTACAAGGCTAGGCTAGAAGAAGCCATGGCAACCTTGAAGATGAGTGGATGTGTGCCGCCACTTGAATCAAGATTCAAGATAAGGCTTAAAAGAACTCCATTCCCTAAGGAGGAAGACTCTCACAATGGTTGATACACAAAGGTGTTTAATTTCTCCAAAATGTTCAACCCTTGTACAAGTGTTAGAGGTCCCCTTAAATAGAAGTATCTATGGGCCTCTTAGCAAAAACAAATAAGCTAAAAAGGATTACAATGCAAATAACAAAACCTAAAGTCTAGAAAGTAGGTCAACAAAGGAACACATGGATACAATCTAGAAGCCTTCTTGGCCAAGGCAAGGTGGATGCTCCTTCTAGATGTTTCTAGACTTCTTGGAGGCCAAGGCATGTGGTCATCCTTTCTAGATGTTTCTAGAAAGCTTTGTTCCTTCTCTTTCCTCCACATGTGCTCTCCAAAAGCCATCTAAATGGGCCACTTGTCCTTCCTTGTCCCACCTCTTAATGAACCTACAAAACAAGTTAATTTTGAATTAACATGTTGGCTTTAGGTTAAGATAATCCTTTGAGTCAACAAGTCAACCCAAAGTCAAGGTCAACAAGTCAACTTAAAAATAGTCAACCAAGCCAACTTAATGGAATTTTAAACTAAAGAAAATAAAAGCAAAGGAAGGGATCAAGGAACTCTCTTTCTTCTAAGCATGTGCCATGGGCCATCATCCTTGGTAGGGATCAATCCTTTATCATCGGTTATCTAAAGATTATTGCTCAATTAATTATTGTTGTAGATTTGCAAAGTATTCAATGTAAATTCTCAATTAATTTGTTGGCATTCTCACCATTAACCAAAGTACATTCTCAATTAACAGTAAGAACTTTGTAGATTAGTCATAGTAAATTTAACCAAAGTATATTCTCAATTAAATATTACTATGCCTAATCATGTCTATTCTTTTACCTCTAAAATCAAGCAAAAAACTAATTAACCAAAGTATATTCTTAATTAAAATTAAAAACGTTTGAACTCATATATTGATATGCATATAGATTAAAACATCTCGATTTTCACATGATTCAAAGATAAAAGACATAGATGAATTAAAACCCCAACAATAATAAAAAGAACAAAGAAATTATTTCATTCTAACCTTAGAATCCATAATGAAATTACAATGGAATCAACCCAAGAAGTTTAGCACTCCATGGAATCCAAAATAAAATAAAAATAGAAGAGAGTAGAGAGAGAGGAAGAATTTAGGCCCCCTTAAGGATTCCTAAACTCCAAAGTGTCAAGCTTCTCTTTTCTGCTTCCCCCTTGTCTCTTTATATAGAACTTGAAATGGGCTTTTTTGTTGATAAAATGTCTCAAATATCTTTTAAAATAAAGATAAAGATAAATATTGTTTATCTTTATCGTGATTATGAATATTTAAAAATATTTGGAGAGATATAATAATTTTATTTGTTGGTGCAATATCTTCCAAATAATTAATAGATTTATCAGTTTTAAAAATATATGGAAGATAATCTTGGTTGATATTATCTGATTAATTATCTAAAAATATCTAAACAATTAGCAACAATTAAATCTTGCCCAAAGTTTCAATTTAGCCCTTGTGCTCTTGCAGTCCAAATTTGTAGGGAAATCCCAATATATAAATAATTGCATCTTAACCCCTTTTTATTTGACCAACATTGACTAGCTTTGAGAGGTTGACACGTGTTGGCATATGGTTGGCCAGATTTGAAGTTGGTGCATTGATGACATGGCATGATTTTGGCTTGATTTTGTAACTCTAAACAATTCAATTTCACACCTTTAAATGAACTTAATTTTAACTTCTATTGCATCAACAAATGTTAGAATATCCAAGAATAATTTATCCAACGAAAATTCACTTTTTAAGACATTTTTATCACACAACCTAAAATAATCTAATTATTAGAGTTGTCAATTAAATCAATCTTTAAGCACAAAAAATCAATGAAATACCCACAATTAAACATTAAATGAGGGCAAAAATATGAACTCATCAGAGGGATACAACAAGAGATGGACCTTCAAGAGCCAAATGGACTTCATGGGCTTCAAATGTTATTTTAATGGGCCAAGGAGGATGTCAAGATTTGATGGGCTTGTTCTAATCCATTAGTGTAGACTTAAATTAGGCCAATTGTTTATACCATGCTTTCTAAATAAATTGTAAAAACTAGTAGAAGTAGTTTGGATCATAACTCACCTAGCTTTTGAAATTGGATCAATTCAAGCCCAATTCCAAAAGCCAAGGCTGAGAGTGTGTCTAGCTTGTCCATGCCTGGCACATTTAGCACATGTTGTAAATGAGGGAGGCATGACTAAGCCATGTGGCATGTGATCCAAAATTTGTGAATCTTAGATCTAGATTTGGATTTAGGCACACATTTTTTAGCTTGCATGGCTGCATTTGCATCACATTTCACGTAGTATTTAGCTTACATTTGGAACTTACCTTCTACTATAAATGAAGGCCTCTACCTCTTTTAAAATCACTCTTGAATGTGTAATGTTATGTTGTTAAGATTACTCCACAAACATTCTTTGAGAGTCACCTAGCTAGAGCATTCTTTTAGGATCTCCTCTAACCTTCCTCCTCTAAGATTGGCCAAACCTTCTTAGAATTTCTCCAGCACCACTCAATCCACTATCACCACCTATAATTTGTATTTGCTTCCGTTGAATCACTCCATGGAGCCTCTTCAATCCAGTTAACACATCCAAGGAGGGTCATTAGAAGTCCTACAACTTTTCTCTTGATCAAGCTGGGGAGGAAAGAAAGCTTCAGTTGAATGAATTGGATGAGATATGACTGGAAGCCAATGAGAACTCTAAGTTCTACAATTAGAAGACCAAGAAATTTCATGCCAACTTGATAGCTAGAACGAAGTTTCTGGTTGGGCAGAAAATGTTGTTGTATAATTTCATACTTGCTTTGATGGTTGGTAAGTTTCGATCTAAGTGAATCAGTCCTTTGTTGTGACTAAAGTTTTTCTTTATGGTGCAGTTGAGATCAATAGTCAATCCACATATAAGAGCTTCAAAGTTAATGGGCACCATCTAAAATTGTTCCTAATCAATCCTTCTTTGGTGGACACGTGTATGAAGGAGATTACTCTTCTTGACCTTGCTTCTCTCCTGCCATGACTCAGGGAGTTGTCTTTCTCCTTCCTTGCTTTGATTGCACTTGACCAATTCCATGGTCTTTCTTGAATCCTTGATCTTGTGTCTGTGCCACATTAGAACAATGTGTAGTTTAAGTGTGGAGGGGAGGTTTACATGTTTTCTTTTTGTTTAAGGTTTATGATTTTTGTGTCATTTTTGCATGTTTTTCTTTGTTTTTTGGGTTTTGTTCAATTTGGGAAGACTTACTTCACTATTGGATATGAGTTGCTTAATATTTCATGCATTGGTTTATTTGTTGTTCTTTGCATGTCAAGTTCATTTTTAGGTTTTAAAGATTGAATTGAAAGTGATGCATGTACCTTGTTTGAGTTTTGAGCCACTTTTTGTTCTTTCATGTGTGTTACGTCTCTTGATTGCTTGTGCAGTGGCCTTAGCTTGACTCTTTGTTATGCTTCTTGATTCACATGCATATTTGCCACTGAATTTGCCATTTTCTTATTCGTGATGTTCTCATAGTATGGAGAGGCTCAACCTCTCTCATAAAGTTTCTCTGAAGCTTGGAATGCCTTTTACTAGTCTCTTTCCTTTATATAGCATTCATAGGCAAGAAAATCAACAAAATCTTACCTCATTGATTTACCTAACATTCCAATTGGTCTCTAGATCAATTTGGTCAGCTAAGTCAAAAGGTCGCCAAGAATTTGTTTTCATCTCTTTTAATAGCCCTTGTGATTGGGAGAAGTTAATTTGGATTAATGACAACCTTTATGCTAAAACTTTGGTTCTTTGAAGGTTGCTTCATAATATATTGCCTATTTATAAACTTTAAAATAAAAGGACTAAATAGAAAAGGGGAGGTGAATTGAATTTTCATATATTTTAAACAAAGAGATTATGTCACTTGATTTATAACATGTGGGTTCTTTTAGAATTCTTTCACAAAAACAATATTAGAAAACAACCAAAAAATTAAACGTAAAAGAGATAGGGATAGAGATATTCATGATAAATTTTATATTGGCTCACTCTATTCAAAAGTTGCACTCAGTTGCCTAGCCACACTATCAACTAGAGTTTTACACATACAACCAACACAATGAAAGTAAAACATTTAAGACACCAAATCTTGAACCCTACAAAATTGTATTTAACACTTAGTAACACCATGTTAGTAATCTGAATCTAGAAACCCTATCTAGAGATAAACACACAACCCAACAAAAGATACAAAGATTGGAATAGAATCACCTTACACAATTACGCACAAGATAAAGAAAAAACTAGATGAAAACTATGTTTCTCTAGGAAGTAAGATGTTAACCTTCATTTTGCACACAGAAAGCTCTAGGAAATAAATTCAACTCAATACAGACTCTCTCTCAATGTTATAAAGGTTTTTGAAAACTTCTATTTTTGATATGATGTAAAATGATTTTGAAATGAGAGTTTATATAGATTTGTAAGTGTTTGTTTGAATGGATTAAAATTACGTTCTAATATGTTCATTTCACTTACTCATGTGTGTAATCGATTAACTTCATGTTTTAACATAATAAAACAATAGAGTCAAAATCGTTTGCAAACCCGCAAAGACTTTAATCTATAAGAAACTCAAATTAAAATAGAAACTTCAAAATTGGTCATGGTTCTAAGTTATTCTAATTTACTAAAGTGATTGTCTAATTGTTTAAAATTTCTTACGCAACCAAACCAAACTAATATAACAATAAGCGGGATTTGGAGTGTCCGCCTTTTGACAGGTGACAAGATATGGATTTGTTGAATGCTTCTAACAAATTCTCCTGATGGCTAGAACACAAAGGAAGGTTCACCTGCAAAAGACTTTATGACGCTTAAGTTAGTAAGAGAATTTGGGATCTATATAAGTGTATAAGTGAGTATGAGAATTAATGATACTTCCTCAAGGAATAACATGTATTTATAAGATTTCTGAGTGTTTATGAAATCTGTTATAAAATCTTAGAGCATCCAAGAATATCAAAATATAATAAAAACTTACCATATACCATGATAATAACAGTAATGTGTTATTTAATCAAATTAACTGTATATTTTGTTGATATATGGTATAAAAAGATATTTATAATGTAATCAAACTATCAAAATTTGATCATATATTTTGTTAATATATGGTAATTGCACCAACAGATATTTGTTAACCTCTTTAGGCCAATAATGCTGAATGGACCTTGTTGGGTCATACTCTTTAGTATTTTGGTTTCTTTAGTATTTTGGTTGGGCTAATTGGGTACACCTAGCACAAGTAGTCCCTTGGTCAAAGAAATTCACATAACTACAATAACCTATTCTCTTTGGATCAATGGAGAATGAGAAACCATGGTTTCACCAAAATATACACATTATCAAAGGTTGCATCAATTTATTAGGTGATATTAAAAAAAAAAAATCTCTAAGAAATGATATGGTTGACTTTAAATCATTTAAAAGATGTTTGACGTGGCTTGGATTAAAATCAATGAAGTTGTAGAGGTTGTCTGAGATATAATGCTTGTGATAGTATTTTTAAAGGAAGTTAGAGGAAATACATTAGCAACTTTAATTCTTTTAAAGGAGATTATGATAGTCATTTTAAATATTGAAATCTCTTAGATTAGTGACCATAAATGTGAGTGAATTGAGTATGATTGTTCTTTGTTGTACCAAGTTTTTCTTCTACTATAATTATCTCCTACTAATCACTTAGAGGGAGATGGAGGACACATCCATCGTAAAGAAAATCACTGTACTCGTAAACTTGTGAACTTTGAGATTGACAAACAATTTGACTTTCTAGATATAAAAATACACAGGAATATCTAACATAAGTTCAAAAAAAAACAAGTTATGATCCGGTCTAATTCTTTCCCGATTTTCTTAATGTTCAATTTTCGTTACTTTTTACCTGATATATAAAATTTATGTGTTTCCATTTTAAAAATAAAATTTATTTCATAAATAACAATAATAATACTAATATGTAAAATTTATATCTCTCTGCTAATTCCATGGCCTTCATTCCCCTTCTCGATTCACATGGTTCCATTTAAACAACCACTATTCGTGCAATGCCTGCCCAATAAAATATGAACATGCGCTCAACTACAAAGATTAAAACACAAGTCCCACAAATGCATAGAGATTTAAGTAGGTCTCAATATCTTATGCCCTTACTTTCCAATTACGAAAAGACACACAACAGAAAAAGAAAAAGAAAATTGCTCGCCATAATTTATTTAAACTAGCTCTGCTCAAAGTTGATGGCAACTACTTGAATGAAATTGTGGAAATGATCCAACCACAAATCAGAGATATGGCATGGCATGATAAAACTATTAAAACAGAAAATTAACATCTAATCCTTTTAAAACAACAAAGGTCCAAAGCACTCTCAAGGACTCTAAACTCAAGCAGAAAAACTTTCAGGCTCTAATAGTTACACTGCTTAAGCACAAACCAGATGGTCTTATATCAGAAGTTTGCCACTCAGATCCTGGTGCTGCACTTGGATCATACAACAAAGTCCAATATGAAGGCTCTTCCTCCAGTGAGAACAGCAACAACTTATCGTCCAATATCCCAAACCGAAAACCAATGCTTGAACTCCCTGTCAAAGGGACTGGTACCATTTTCCATGAATTGTCCTCTGGATTGAATATTGCCAACTTACGCTGGTTTTTCCACTCCATACAGAACAACTTCTTTCCCAGCACTGCATGAGCAGTGACCATCACACACCCATTTTTCATCTCACACCAGCCGTGCTTCTCAGGGCTGTAAACATCAACAAACTTGGAATTTCCAATAGTAAAGCTTGACCTTCCACCCATGACATAGAGCTTCCCTTCAAATCCACAGGCAAAGCAACCCCATCTTGGGCGGCGAAGGCTCTCTATTGGCGTCCACTTGTTGGTATCCGGATCATACACCTCTGCACTGGAGAGGCCGTCGCCGTTTGCGCCGTAGCCTCCAACAGCATAAACCAAGCCATTCACTTCAGCACAAGCAAAGTCATACCGAGCCACATTCATGTTTGACAATCTGCTCCAGCTGCAATTGCAATCACATAGTTTAACAATAGCACTATGCTCATAGAATCCGTAGCTAAATAAAGATGCATCACATGGACAAAGTGATCCATCTTTATCAATTATAAAAGTAAGAGGCTGATATATTGTCAAGCAAATTTCATGTTTCAACGTTGACAATGATTTTCTGAATCTTTAAATCCCTTTTAAATCCTCACATAACTGGCAATTAAAATCATACAATACAACAAGTCATTGTCTGTCATGCCTATCCAAACTTTCCCAGTTTATATTTCCTTCCTACTTTATAATGTTTTAAGTGAAACAGTTGTCACAGAGAAACACACTTGTTACAATAGCTAAAATCTTGTATCAGAAGAAGACTTCTAAGCATAGACAAACAGTCCGTTCAGTTCTAATATCTAAAATCAACACATCACCAGAAAGGTAGGTTTACAGCAGAAAAGCATACCTGTTAAGGCAAGAATCATATTGATAAACCTCTTCTGAGACAGATGCAGTTCCATCAATTGATGAACAACCAGCCATAACAAGGAGCTTTCCATTGAGAACCACCACCCCAAAGCCAGCCTTTGCTGGCCCAGGCATTGGTGGAAGAGATCGGCGATTGTGACCCAGACAATCCATGACCTCCCAATGGCTCCCTTTTCCTTTGCTACCGGCTGTTAAGATATAGAGCCATTCCTCGTCCATGCCCGCCAATTTTCGCACAGTTATAAATTCTTTGCTTTGAATAAAGCCTCTCCATCTCTTACTTACACCACCCATGGCTGGGAAGTTAGAACGAGGCACAAGTGCAAGGCAGTGCTTTGAAACATCATCAGGCAGCCCTGGTAGAATGGGGCTACTACCATCTTCATCATCATCTACAGCCTCAGACCTCACACAAAGATTGCTTTTTGTAGGGGTTGGTTTATCATGGTTGGCCAAATTGGGAAAACACATTTTTGGGTCTGTATATCTCTTCTTTTCAGCCACAAAACCAGGCATTTTTCAAATTAGCAGAGATATGGCGTACCACAAAGACGTTGAGAAATTTTATTGGCGACCAATCAACCAAACAATGTGAAAATGTCTTACAGAGTACAACTAACTAAAGAAATTCATAATACCCTTCACCAATTGGGATTCTACAAGACCATGGCATAAAAGATGTCGCAGAACGAACCACGTGAGCAGAATATGAAGACGACTTTCTGTGCTTTATCCAATCTGACTGTAGTTCCATAACAGAAGTTATGCTCCTACAGTAATCCTTCTTACTTGTGTTATGCCAATAATATCTTAAGCTTCCAAATCCGTATTTACCCTCACACATTTCACAGGTATCTACAAATTAAGGCAAGGAGTTGTCATATTTCAGAGCTAAAAATTGAAATTAACCATAATACTCATTAGAAAATAACGTAAAGCCATACCAGAATAGGCCATAGAACTCGCAAGCCTTAGCCACCAGTGATTTCCGTTCCCTTTAAGTCCATATCCGCTGAATAAATGAAACTGAGTAGAGGAAAAAGTTGCAGAGAATTAAGAAAACTTCAAGTATTTAATTGAGAAAAGGAAACTCATTGAAAAAAACAAATCAATTTGAGGTATACAAAAAATAAACAACAGTTCCGTTTATAGATATTACTCGAACAAGAAAGCATAAAAAATGTTTGCAAACACCATAATCTAGAAGTATAGACAGGAACTATCCTTTAACAAAAGTACACCTTTCCATGTACCTAGAAAGTCCGTATGTTTGATCTCAAAACCAAACAAAACTAAATTTTTAACAAGAAAAATAATCTTTTGACCTTATTGAATTAAACGTTAGGCCAGATGAAATCATAATCAAATGAAACAACTCAATTGAAAACTACGAAGAGTCAACTGTCCTCTTGCAGGAAAAGCCGGAGCAAAACTAGCCAATGGATCCGTTAAAGGAATAAGCTAACAAGAGTTTCAAAAAACAATATGAAAAATGAAAAACGCATCTAAATCCACCAACCAAAAGAAAGAACCCTTCACTACAAGGGATTCATATTGATTTTATTGGTACGAAACCACAGGTATCCTCCATGGATTACGAGGAGACAATTTTGTTTGAGTCAAACAGGATTAGGACCACTAAACACAATAAAACTCTTAAATACAATTGTACATTCGGAAGTTTTGAATCCAAAGATTATGAATTTGAGATTAGTAGTAAACATAAAAGATCCCTAGTAAATTTGCAAGTATCCATAAAATTCAGCTGTTGAGAACAAAAATATCAATGAGAAACAAGAAGACAAATGGCATCCAAAATAAATCTGAGGTTTCAGAGACAGGAACACACGTTTTCAGCATTGTCTGAAGAGAGAACACACAATTCTAAAACCGGAATCCTAAGTAGCTACGGTAACGCAAGAGACAAATAATAAGAGTGCGTAAATAAATCGATTAAAAACGGCACTTGGTAGATCTGTAACAAGAAAAAAACAAAAATTGTAATAACAACAGAAGCAAACTGAAAAACGAAAAAGAAAGAAGAGGAACTTACAAGAATTATAATGAGGTTGAAAGGGAAAAGTGAGAGAAGGGTAGTTTGTGTTGGAAAGAAGGAGAGAAGGAAGATATAGGAGTGGCAACAGAATATGAAGCAAAGTGGAATTTATAGGATTTTTTACTTACCAAAACGGTCGGAGACAAGATATTAGGATAATACTGACACACCTCACCACGTCAGGAGGAACAAGTTTTTGTTGATAAAGTGAACATATGCGTAATTTATGTTCTTTCTTAATTTAGATTTAGTTTTATCTTTAAAATGGGTATTATAAAAAATAAATAAAAGTTTTAAATCAACTATAGGTTCCTGTATATAAGTTTTTTTTTTTTTTCATTCACTTG
>Ga0214544_1001484_pt1 | contig 48872 bp, 27 predicted proteins | sample CNSS3metaG_FD_160074 | JGI IMG/M metagenome (GOLD analysis project Ga0214544, IMG submission 160074) | Root nodule microbial communities from cowpea collected in UCLA plant growth center, Los Angeles, California, USA - CNSS3 | ecosystem: Host-associated > Plants > Roots > Nodule | place: USA...
TTTTTGTCTTTTTTGGCATTTGGGGGTTTCTGAGGATTTTTGGTTACTGAATTACGTGCAGGGCGAGTGACAAATGTCAGAAAGAGAAGAGAAAGACTATCAATGGAGACGATTTGTTATGGGCAATGGCCACTTTGGGTTTTGAAGACTACATAGAACCGCTTAAGGTGTACCTGGCAAGGTACAGAGAGGTATTTTTTCTTTTTCTTTTTTAGTCTTTCTTGGTATAGTGTTTGAGGGTTCTTTACTTATCGGTTTGCAGTGTCTGCTCTTTCTATCTTAATAAATTCTTTGTTCATATATATAAAAATTCTGTCTTTTTTGTTTTTTATTCTGAGTTGATATACAAATAGGACACTGGGATATATACACACACGCACAGTATTAAAACTTCAGGAGACAATTGGACTCGTTTATTAAATTGTTGTCTAATGCAAGTGTAGAATATGAATTATTCATCCCAGTTTTCATTTCCCTTTCCATCTTGAACTGTGGATGGTTGGATGAGCCAGGTGCATGGGGAAACTTTTCAAGGAAAAAATTCATAAAGTTCTCTTCCATCCCCTTCATTTAAATGATGATGCTTTGATAATGTTGCTTATGACACTGTAATTAACTGACTTTTTCCTTTTCCTTTTTATTTGGTGGTGACTTTGGAATGTGCGCAATATCACAGGCGGAGGTTAGTTAGTCAGCCCTCCTCTTGGTTTAATTGTGTTATTTGTAATTTATCTTGGACTATTTTTGCCAATGGAAATGTTAATGTTTGGGGACACAAATTCTTATAGGGTGACACCAAAGGATCTGCTAGAGGTGGTGATGGATCTGGTAGACCAGATCAAGTTGGCCTTGCAGGTCAAAATTCTCAGGTGTGGTTGCATAACCGTTTTGGAATTTTGTTTTTAGTTTAACAATTATTAGTCTTGTGATATTTTCTCTAAGGAAAAATGATTTGGTTCATTGCGTGTTTTTGGTTAAATGTATATGGCAGCTTGTTCATCAGGGTTCACTGAACTATATTAGTTTGCAGGTAATATTCTTTCTTTCTCCTTCTCTCTTGAATGCATGAATGCTCATTTATTTAGCAAGCACTTGCATGCCCAATTATGGAGATAGAAAAATAGGCACGTTCTTATTAGAAGAAGAGCAAACTTGAATATTGTAGTAGGCTTTTTATGTTCTGAATACCCTCCACCCTATGATGCAGATATACAGTACGGCAATACAATTATTTTAAAAATATATAGGATATTATATGCATGAGATACACGTTTAGAAATATATAAAAATTCATAAAATAATAAATATATAATTGTTATTCTACATATTCAAATTAAAAACATACTTCTTAGACTTTACTAAAAGCAACAAAATTGTATCTTATTGTCATTATAATTTACTTTCAATTATTTACATATAGGAACAATATATCCATCTCATCTCTTCTTTGAAATCATTCATATAGAGAACGATTTCCACCTTTTATTCATCAGGACAATTTTTTGTTTGTTTCTATATATCATACATGCTTATGCCTATGTGTTAGATGCAGTTGTATTGGTTTTTAACGAGACACTTTAAAAGTTTGTACACTTTATCAATACATATTGGTGAAGTATCTGAAAATATCGGTATCAAATATGGATATGTGAAACAAATTGAAGTGTTAGTGTATCATAACCTCTACCCTTGTTTGTTGTATTGATTCCAATTTCTTGTAAGTGGAGGGAGGACTGATATTTACAAGCAAAGTTCAGTGTCAGTAAATTTGATATTTTCCCTTTGTTGCTTGTGCAATAGCTGTTCTTAGCTTTGAGATGATAATTTTCATTAACTTATTTTTTATGTTAAGCTTGTGAGCTTTGCATTTATATCTGGTCAATATATTTGAAATTTTTAGTTTTATTCCATGAATACTTGGTGTCTCAAGCATAAAGATTAGGTTGTCCTTTCGAAACATATAATTTAGAGGGAGCTTTTAACACGTCTAAATTGAGTTAGAATTTTGTTGGAAACTTGTTGCTTTGGAAAAGCACACACAATTTGAAGATTAATGGAGAGAGGTTTCACATCTCAGAACATTTTATTGATTTTGAAATTGGTACTCTAATTAAGCTGTCTAGCCATTGAGAGGTTCATTCCAACAGGTTTGTGTTCATTGGTTTGTTTAGTTTTGGATCCCTTTTCCCACCAGTTGACAACCCCCTTGAATAAAAAAACTTCTTTGAATAGTTCATAAAACAAAAGTGTCTCAATCTGTCTCTTGGTGGATAATTTTTTTGTCTCTGGCGTTTGTTTCATCCATTCTTGTACCTGTTTCCTTATAAAGTCTTCTTAAACTGGATAAAGACTATACTCAAATTTCATTTCATCAAAATTATTAACCTTTTCAATTACTAATGTCAGTATATTAGGAATACAATGTTTTTGAGTGTGTGCCTTCGCCCTTAAACTTGGAAAGGTGCAAAAAGCTATGAAGAATTCTTATGTGTTCTGCTCTTGTTCTTTTAAAAGGAGTTACCTTTTTTATTTTCCATTTTTGTCTCAAAGTGATTCCATTTCTTCTATATTGAGGCAACTTTAGGTTCGTGGAAACATATTTTTTCGTTCAAGACAACACCTTATCCATTCTCTAGTTGTGTAACCCCTCTTCTCTTGTATGAAAACTTCTAGCCCAGAGAAGAAAAAAATGTGCAAGATTGTACAATGATAATTTCCTTAGCCTTCAAGACTTCAACTACTTTGGGATACTACACTGTTGTTGCTTGCTTTTAGTCCTCTAAAATGGTGTTATGATGAAAGTTTCGTTTCAATTGTGACGTTTAATTAAATTCATTTTCAAGAACCTTTAATATACATTCTTCTGGCAAATGTTTACCATATTTGTCACCATACTGCATTTTAGTAATTGTTGTTGGAATTGGACTTTAAACCTAATTCAACCCCACAAAATTGGCTTGTAAGGTGAGGTTTGCACCCCACTTATATATTATGAAATTACCTTATCTCTAGTTGATGTGGGACTTTCAACAAATCTTCTCAAGTCGAGGTATATACATCTTGTGCGTGGGACTAGAAATTAATGGGTGGTTCGATAATGGCTCGAAATAGTGAGTAGAACAGAATGTCCAAGAAATCTTGCTAAGATAGGCTTTAACCTGACTCTAATAACATTGTTGAGTAAAAACATTTTCGGCATTTTGTTGAAACTAGCAAATCTTATTTCAGACTAATGTTAGTGATGATATTGCAATTTATTTTTTCGGTGAATTAAAATTTAAATCCTAGGTTTGCAGAGTCTGTTACCTAGAATGACTGATTTCTCTCTAGGCAATTTGCTTGAAATTATATTAAGCCTTTTCAAGGTAACAAGATGAAGTAGGACAAATGGTGTATGCTAAAGGAACATTAGGATTATAAGCTTGGTTATTTTGGTACTAATAATTCCCAGCACAGTGGGTAGGGAGGTGGGTCCTTAATATGTTATTGTTGGTTGTGCATGAGAAAAAAAAAAATTTGTTGAGAAATTTTATCCACTTAGTGATTTTTCTTTTTGTCTAGAAAGGAATTGGTCCGCTGTGGAATACTCTTGATTCACACACAGAAAAAATGTGCAGTTAACTGAGTTGTTTTAGGGATTTGAGAGCTCCATTTAATTATAGCTTTCTATTTAGCAAGTGGATTTCTTAGCTGTTACTATGTGCTTTGATTTAAAAACTTATGATTTAGAATTGATTGTCATTGAGCTCTTTTATTCTCCCTCTCTTTTAATTTCCTCGTTCTGTATCTTTTCCAATCTTCTCCCCTCTCTATTAGTCATTGTTTCTCCTCATCGTACATGATAGTGAAGTTCTAGGCACATGATTACTCCCTCCATCCTCAGCAAAAATCCCTAGATCTGTTCACTACAAGTTAGTTACCGGGTTGAATGATGACTGTCCTAAGCTGGCAGGTACTGTGTAAGATGTAGAAAAATATAATTCTTTAGACCATTATGTAAATAAAATATGGGATGGGCTCATATTGGGGTCTCTGACAAAATAAGAAGGTACTTTTCTAAAGGGGGATTTTTTTCTATATCCCAATAGTTTGAGTGAAATGATTTTGTTATGGTACTTTTCTAAAGGGGGATTTTTTTCTATATCCCCAATAGTTTGAGTGAAATGATTTTGTTATCCTCTGTTAAAATTTTTTTGTATCCAATGTTACTTTTCTAATTTGTATTATGGATTAGATAATTTGGAATGTAAATTTGCATTACGAGGTTTACAATCTGGAACGGAAATTTATATCATGGAATATAATTGGAATATATTTTGCATTTTTACTGTTTTTCACATTTGCATTACAGATCGTACAATTCAGAATCTAGATTTGCATTACGGATTGTACAGTTCGAAATATAATTTGTATTCTGAATTGTCTTTCAAATTTGCATTATGGATAGTACAAAATAAGGTTATGATAAGATGGTACTTTTCTAAGGGGGATTTTTTTCTATATCCTCCATAGTTTGAGTGAAATGACTTAGTTATCCTTTGTTAAAAGAAATTTGTACCCAATGTTGTTTTCCTAATTTGTATTATGGATTGGATAATTTGGAATGTAAATTTACATTACGGGTTTTACAATCTGGAATAGAAATTTATATTATGGAATATATAATCTGGAATATATTTTGCATTTTGATTGCTTTTCAAATTTGTCATAGGGATTGTACAATTCATAATATATATGCATTATGGATTGTACAATTCGAAATGTAATTTGTATTCCGAATTGTCTTCCAAATTTTTCCAAATTTACATTATGAATTGTACAAAAGAAGGTTATGATAAGATGGTACTTTTCTAAAGGGGGATTTTTTTCTATATCCCCCATAGTTTGAGTGAAATGACTTAGTTATCCTCTACTAAATTTTTTTTGTACCCAATATTGTTTTCCTAATTTGTATTATGGATTGGATAATTCGGAATGTAAATTTGCATTATGGATTTTATAATTCGGAGTGAAAATTTATATTATGGAATATATAATCTGGAATATATTTTGCATTTTGATTATTTTTCAAATTTGCATGACAGATTGTATAATTCAGAATCTAGATTTGCATTACAGATTGTAGAATTCAAAATCTAGATTTGTATTACGAATCATACAGTTCGAAATATATTTGCATTATGGATTGTACAGGATATAATTTGTATTTTGAATTCTCTTTCAAATTTGTATTGCGGATTGTAAAATTTTAAATATAAATTTGCATTAGAATTGTACAATCCAAACCTATAATTAAAAGATGAAAAAAAAATCATGCACTATCCTTTTTCATTAGTTTCAGCAAGTACATTTGGAATTTCTAATCCAAAACTATAATTAAAAGATGAAAAAAATCATGCACTATCCTTTTTCATTAGTTTCGGCAAGTACAGTTGGAACTTTAGAAAGTATGAGATGCAGGAAGAAAATATAGGTTCCATGAAGAAATTCCTTTTTTAAAGTTGTCTCACGTTCAAACATAGTGCCAAGACATAGTTAGCCTTTCACCACTAAATACTAGGCATTGGTATTTCGATCGCTAAATTGGAAATAACTTGGGAACTACCTGAATCCTTGTCTTAATATTGTCTTAATATTGTCTTTAGCTACAGTCTATAGTTATCTACACACGCCAAAATATAATTTATAACGGCAAGAATAGATAGCTCAGTATTTTGTATTTTTCTATTTGCATGCTTAATCCCTAGAGTCGTCTTTCTTTGGAGATCAAAAGTGACTTGTTTTTTAATAAAAGGTTCATATAAGACATCACTATTAGACATTACTATGATTCTAGATATCTCAGTTTGATTGACACTCCAAACACATTTATCATTTACCATCACATAAAAATTTCATTAAAAATAAAATGAAAGATACAAAAAAACTAATGGGGAAACCCACAAACAAAAAACAGTACAGGTTGGCATAACCATAGAAGTTGGCATAACCATATACCATTTAAATACTTATCTAGAGGACAGGTTTAAACTTGTCAATTTATCGGTACAATTTTTTTTTTTTTGACACAATGATTGCCTTCTCGTAGTAAATTATATGTGATATCTTAAAATCCATATCTCTATAAAACTTTGCATTTCTTCCGACGATCTCTAATAAATCATGGTACAATCTTTTGATGAAAGAAAACTTTATAGATCAAGGTTGAATCACATTTCAACCAAAGAGTATTCTGAAACTGACTCTTCTAGCATGCTCGTGTACTTCCTCTAAAGATACATCCACAAACAGATAAACCTGGATTTCCATACCAATGTGACTTGTTTTGTCGATCATGGTGTTTTTAACGTTTAAGAGGAATTCAAATACTTGTTCAAGTGTACGAAGTGTGATTTCTTTGCTATCAGTTGTTGACATCTGCTCTACCTGCTTCTATATTAAAATGTTTGACAATTTTCAAACCTGTTGGGATTTTCAGGTGCAACCACAACATCTGGTTATACCTTCGATGCAAAGCCATGAATAGTGTAGATGTTTCCGCACATCTTTTTTATTTGACTTGAATGCTTGTACGCTTGACATGGGTGGAAACAATGATGTAATGATTAAAAAGTAGGTTATTGTGTAGAAGGTTTGAATGTCAGAGTTTTGTTACGTCACTAAAGTAGATATTTATTAACACATGTCATATTTAGCTGCATGACCAATTGAAGGGAAAGAAAGACGTGTGTTGGGGTTATGCATGTGATTCACCATGTAACTTGTCATGGTCAGAAGCATCTGTTCAAGAGTTTTCTTGAGATTATGTAATGTTTGCAGACACTCCAGTTGTTATTTTATTTAGTTTAGGTAAATAGTTGGAGTCTTTTTTCCTTTACAATTTTAAGAAAATGTTCACTTGCTAAAATACCAATGTTATTCAAAGGGTTCTTAGCTTCACTGCTGTTCAAGTGATGCTGTATAAATTATATTTTTATTTTAAAGCTAATTTTCTGTACTGTTTAGAGTCACAATGTTGAGTTATAACTTTGAGCAAAATACATAAAAAAAAAAGATAAACTTAACATAAGAAGAAAAATATACTAAATTATAACTGATTTAAAAATTTGTTAAAGATTTCATATCAACTAAAAAAATAAAATAGATTATTATATATGAATAGATATAAACTTTATCTTATAAATTAATTTTATAATATATAAAAATATAAACTTTATCTTATAAATTAATTTTATAATATATAAAAAATATAAATTTGATCTTATAAATTAATTTTATAATACAAAATAAAATATAAATTTTATCTTACAAATTAATTTTATAATATAAACATCCGTAAATCTTTTCTTATAAATTAATTTTATAAAGTTAAATCATACTTAAAATTTTAAATGCTGTCATAGGTCTATACAAAATTCTTCCAATCCTTACTATAAGAACAAAATTACAATTTTTTTATACTTTTCATAAAAATCGATTTAAAACGTATTTCTTATTAAAACTTTTTTAATAAAAGTACATTTAGTTATTAGTAATTTCTAATGAACAATACCTTAGAAAATACATTTATCTTAAATTTTTTGGATGTGACCTTGCCAAACACATTATGAGAACCTTGTTGTCCCTTACATAATCAAAAAAAAGTTAAACAATAAATATATTAATAGAGATTAAAATAATCAAAACTAATAACAATATTTGAGAACAAAAACAAAATCGTGTTATTAAATTATTGATAATGGATTAAATCCTCTTTGTTCCTATGGAAGTCTATTGTTTACGATGTTTCTGCCACCATTTGCTCATGGACTACAAAATTACAATTATTGAAAATATTTTTTTAAATTTGACGATAATCCTGAATGGATTAATTCATAAAACTAATTAACATAAGAATTATTTTTTAATAAATCACAATGTATATTAATAAACTATTTTCTTTACCTATCCCATTATAATCAAACTTAATTCACTCAAACCATCTAATTGACACTGGTAGCCCTTGCACTTGGTTAATGGAATTGTGTGCAATACATTATCAGTACATCTCACACTGAAGTACGTGTCGCATAAGAATAATAGATCCAAAACACCTTACTGTATATTTCTAAACATTTCACTGAATGTTTAGTTTTCCGTTTGCAAGACACCAGGAACGTTCACAATTTGAAAATTGAGAAGCAAAATATATTGATGTATGTCAGGAAAGATGTGGATTACCTTTATTTTCCAAACACACTCTTAATCATAAATTCTTTGAAACACAACACATTTAAAAGTATGAAAAACTAAGATGCAACAAGACTAAACCCTAAATTCAGTCCTTCAAAGTTACACCAGTCATCATATTAGTTTCTAAATTCTGCTCATTGTATTAGTTGTCCATAACTTCTCTTTGTTATATACCGAAACTATGTTTGAATTCGGGATGCTTCAAATTTGAAGAATAAGCTAAATTTTATGATATGTTTGGTTACTTCATAAGTATGTCTCCACAATAAAATTTTAACAGGAAACTCAGTTTTGTAAAAACAAGACTTGTACTTGCAAAATTTAATTGAAACATCACCAAGTTCTCCAAAGATTTTCTGTACTTTGGCAACCATTTAGCAATAAACTGGTTAAGCAGTTTTATTCAGTTATAATATGCTGTTATATTGTTTTCAGCACTCCCTATAATTGTAATTGTAAATTACTTTTGGTATGCTTACTATATTTGCTTTCCTTTGAGGTGAGGAGAAATCTCCTGGTCTAACCTGCAAAATCAATTTGACAACTCAGTTAGCAGAGTAATAGTGTACTGAGATGTGCTTTTACCTATTGTTTTTGAATATGCTATTCATCTATTTAGGAAGGATTAACAAGGATTAGTGACAGTAATTATGTAAATAATTATTTAACAAGGATTAACATGTGCTTACCTATTCATCTATTTAACAAGGATTAGTGACAGTAATTAACTACTTCAATGAATAATTTCATTGGAAAAAGAATATTATGTAAATAATTATTTTGAATCTCACTTACCATATTTCATTGTGTCTTTCATAGTAGAGTCTGGAAAATTCGCCAAACATATTGCATGTTTTGTTCTTGTCAGAATCTATGGTTGGTGCTTAAAACAATCAAATTTGAAGTAAATGACCAAATTGAGCCAAATGAAACAAGATGCATAGTACACAACACAGTAAAAATCCTAAGAAAACAGAAGTATATGTATTTTCAACCTATGGTCTACAGTGAGATTTAAACTATGAGGCCCAAAACTAGCTAAACCAAGGAAGATATGAATCAGATTCCCGTTTCAACTGCAGAAACAGGACTGTTTGCTTATCAACATTGTTAAACCAATATACAATTGAATGTGAAAATGGATCTATCTAACGTTTTTTATGCTACTACTCTGCTCCCAGACTTAAAACTTTAATTTTGTAGTGACACAGATATGTCTAAGTAAATAGAGCTGACAGAGGATGCATTGGTATCACAATAGCTAAGAATCACTAATCAAACATGCCCAAGTAATACCCTCGTTTTCTTGAATATTTTTTCTTCAGCAGTCTCAAGATTGTTGCTACAAAAGTGCAAATTCTTTTCCTTTAGGCTTGAAACGCCTGATTGAAAACAGAATGTTTGATAACATCCTCCTCTTTATCTTTCCTGTTCTGTAGTGTTTGTCAGCTGACATGCTTCCTTAAAAACATTCTAGTGGTACTAAAAATGTATCACCTGGTAAGACAATAATTCAATTAGTCCCAACTCAAACCAAAAGGAACATAAGTAAGATAATTTTATCTTCAAGCTATGCTCTAATATTGCTACTGCATGGTCCATGAGGATGCAATGCAGCTGTTGTCTCCATCATAAGACATAATGCACCTATCAAAATTATCAATTACCAAATCTCGTATATGTAATAGCAAAAAGTTACTTACCAAATAATTAGACTGTATTATGTTCAGAATTGGAGAGATCAATATGCATATCTTGGTCCTGGTCCACCGTTGTGGTAAAAGATGCAGGTTTGAATAATGTACTTGGAGTATAGTTAAGCTTGTAATTTACGAGAACTGATCCAAATATGTTGAAATTTTCAGCACTACTGAAAGCACTCTCTGCATCGGCACACTTCTTAAAAACCACTCTAGCCCGGCTATTCCCTCTGTCAACTTCTGTCTCAGATTCATTTAGAGGTCCAAATTGCCCAAAAATCTTATTCAGTTTCATTTCTGAGGGAACAGAATCCATCTCAGCAAAGTTCAAAATAAGTTCAGCTTCGGAATTCTCATTCTCATCTACACAACCGGAAGGCTTTTCAGGAACCTCAAGATGATTGTTTTCAGACAATTGTTTCCTGGGATAGGACCTACGAGTGTAAACTATAATAGGCTTTTCTGGCTCAGCGGGGGCATGTTGGTAGTCTCTTCTGCTGCTTTTCTGTGACTGCTGTTTTTCAGAACGAATCTGGATGCCTGTCTCAGATTTCTCTGCTAGAGGTTGTTTCTTCCTTTTACTACCAGCTTTATCTGCAGGTGAAATTTCTTTTCCAGAATCATTGGCCACAATTATTGAATTCCTGAAATCAGTGAAGAAGCTCACTATAACATTCAAGGAACTATAATCTCCCAGGGGTTCATGTGCCACCCACTGAAGTAAATGTAGCAAATCATCTAGAGATGAATATTCCACTGGAACAATCAAGCTTGACTTCTGAGTCTTCTCAGAACTAGAGAAGATATCAGTTCCATTTCTTGAAAAACCTTCAGTACAACCATCTTCCCTTTGAGACCTGTCTTGAGAACATTTCAACATAGAGGGTGGTCCAGTAAGTTGATTAGCAACCCTTAGAATACGTTCACCAATTTTAAATGATTGCTTTGTGGAATTAGAAACTTTGGCAAGGGAAACTGTTTTTCTCCGGTCTTTCATCCCTGAAATACCGCCCGAATGATCAATAGTCTTCTTTTTCTTGGATGAGGCAGGATAAATCAGATTATCAGTGGCATCACCTGACTGATAATCACCGTGTGTAGAATCTGAAGTCCCACCTGCTGATTCAGACAAGCTTCTTTTCTTCTTTTCTTGATATGTATTATCTTTCAAATTATGCTTGCGTTTGTGACTGGAGATGTTTGATGTTTTCATTTTTCCAGCACCAGTGTGAACATCTTTTTTAATTTCACTCAAACTTTTTTCAGCATCCTTAACTAATGCATTGGTGTCATTATCCAAAACTCCACAATATTGTAACTCAGGCAAGCAAGAGTAACCCTTTAAACGGTAGAAAGCAAGCAACTGAGCCTTAGCAATTAAGAGCTCCAATCGATCAAAGCCACCAGTTGGAAACTCCGACAGAGTTTTCAAGTATTCCAAAAGGTTCTGAGGTGAAAAGGAGTCAACATTTAAAGATTCATCCACTCTGCGTATGAAACTTAGTTCTTGTTGAATACCAGTGTTTTCAACAGTCTGGAGTTTAATCTTGTCGAGAGTATCTTCAGGTATGCAGGAACATGCTAACCCATATTCTGCACGTCTTGTGGCTTCTTCCAAAGCACTATCTACAGCATTCTGAAATGCATCTGAACTGCACTGCTTTACCATATTAGAGAAATGAGTCCTAAAGGGCTTAAGCTGAGACGAATCATTCCAGGCAAATGTTCTATCCCCAAAATAAGCAACCAAATAGCGATCCTTTTTTAAATGCTTCAGAGCCTCCACAGATGAATCGGAGGGATCAAATATCTGCCCCGGCCACCATGGATGGCTTCTCACCTTGCCCCACACCAAATCATACACAGAAAACTCACCTACATTTTCAGTTGGCAGCTGATAACTTGCCTGAAAAATGACTCCTGAGCTCTTCTTATTTGACACAGAAAATACCTTTCTGACTTTTCTACCCGTTCTTTTATGCCGTTCAGCATCGTCAAAGTTTTCATCTTCAATTTCCTGCTCTTCATGTGAATCAACTTGCTCTGAAATGCCAGCATTCTCTTTAATGCTTTGTCTGTCTTCTGACTCATCCTTAACATCATTGATTGCTTCTTTCTCCACTGATTCATTTACCTCCCTGTCATCAATGTCCTTCTGCTCATCTAATACTTTCAAGTTGGTATGATTTCCACCTAATTCGGCAGTTTCGTTCTCACTCTTTTCTTCTAAGGACCCCACAACTTGAGAACCCTCACCAAGAACCCCAACACCTTCTCCTGCGGTAGGATTCACACCATTACCCTCCTTATTTAAGCCATCAGAACCCACATCATCATCAAGCTCAACAACACCCTCACCAGTGCAAACACCATCTTCTATGCATAAATCAGAACCCACTTTGAGATCCTTTCCATTCATAACTAAAGATCCCTCCTTTACTACAAGTTCTTCTAGGGTTTCTAGTTCACCAGCCATGCTCACAGTACAGGTCAACGAGGAATCTAGAATTCTCCAGGCAGACAACTTTCATACGTTGTTTCTTCCATGGAAAAGCTTGACAAACACTGAAAACATGTTAGGTAATGAAAAAAAAAAAAAAAAAACTCTCCTGAACAAAAAAAAAATGGCTTCAAGCAAGAAACCCATATGGGATAAAGTCCATGCTCACACACATAGTACATACAGATTCAAACTAAGATGCCCGTCAATGAAATGAACAAAAAGTCCAAACAAAACGAAGAATAAACAAAACAGGAAAGCTGAATACCAGGTTTAACAGATTAGATCCTTGGGAAGTGAAAGCTAGCTCGAGTTTTGGTTTGTTGGTTATGGTTATGGGTTTAATTTGGTAGCCACGTTTGGAATTAGGAGAAATATTAAATAGTGCTGTTAGAAAGACATGGGCATGTCCTAATTTACCAAATTGGTGAAATTTTGTATTGAATTTAATAACATGGATAAATTTTAAAATTTGTATAGTGTTTCTTATTAATTTTGAATCAAGAAATCATGCTTCTAAATTTAACTTTGTAGTCTTAGATCAATTTTTCGATGAAGTCTTGCTTTCAAACATATTTTTACCATTTTTTTTTTAGAAAAGTCAGTGATTTCAAGTATATTTTTTACTATTTTTTTAAGGGAAGTTGGACATAGAATTACGAGTTTAATTTTCTTTTTTATTGTATCTATTAGGATGACTTTTTTTTTTCTTCTTTGTCTATTTTTTTATAGAATCATATGTGAACTTGATTTTAATGTAAAGTGTTTTTTTAATCGTGTAATCGAGGACGTTTTTATGTTTTTCATAAAAATAAATATATTAATTTTAGTTTGAAATCATTATTTTATTCAATGAAATTCCTGAAATAAAATCAATAAGCTTGAAAAAAATAAACAAAAATGTTTAACAATTAAAGAAAAAAATAATAAAGTGATAATTAATTTTGAATAATAAGATACTAAGGTAAGGAAATATTTATTTGTGAAAGTTAGCTCCACAAGTTGATATTGTAGTTTGTCTTCTATATTTTTATTAATTTGACTTAAATCATACCAATTTCAGTTTGAACATTGTCATATTCATTGTTATTATCTTTTTTTGTATGTATGATGTCCAATTTTATCATAGGAAGTCGCAATAAGTCTATAACAATTCATAGATGACATGGAATTGTATGTTATTGCAAATGCATTGCACAAGAGTTAAATTGTGCCAATCACTAAGCCAATGCATACGCAAGCAGACTTGGAAAAACATAATAGTATACTCATGTGCTGCACACATAAATGGCAGATTATGCTATTGAAATAATTCAATATGACAATTTTTGCATTATGATACAAGTCCTTGTAGGATAGTATGAATTTGATGTAGCGATTAAACTAAACTAAATCATCACAGAAATATTTTGGAAGTGCAAAAATAAATATATAAAATTTTGTAAGGTACCACGCAAAAATTTATTAAAAAATTCAAAAAAAATTCAAAAAAATCATAAATTGACACGTGACGTTAACTTTAACACATGTTGATCAAATTAATGGTGAGAACCAAATTAAGTCATTTTTAAAAAAATGAGGACCAAATTGAAATAACGAAAAACTTCAGGACCAACTAAAATTTCATGATAAATAGAAGAATCAAAAGAATAATTTAACCTTATTTTTTATATATTAATTTATATATATATATATATATATATATATATATATATATATATATATATATATATATATATATATATATATATTAAAAAAATTGGACCATTTACATTAAAATCGTGTTCGCACACATTATTCTTATAAAAAAAATTAGACAAACATGGAAACATGCTTGTATGCATTATTTTTTTATATATATTAAAAATATTACATTTGTGTTTCTAAGTATAAAGATTATACATTTCGAATTACATAATCTATAAGATATTTGAATCAATAATACATTTCAGGTGTAATCTAAAATGTATTTTTGAATCCAAAAATACATTTTGAATTATATAATTTGGAATTTGTTATTTATTAAAATTCGTGTTTTTTATCCTGCTCCTTATTTGTTCATTTATTGCAAGTCTCAATTTCCAAATCTCCCAAAAGAAGCCAAAGGACGCGGTGTTTACAACTATATCAGCAGCTTAACTATATAGCACCTTGTAGTCATTCAAGAATGGTTGGAAAAGGATTCAGATTATTTAATTTGATGTGCGAGGAGTTGAATTTTGTTCTTTCCATGAAGTATCCACTCAGAACAACCTTGAAGAGGCGTTTCATTTTATTGAGAGAACAACTATTGAACCTGGTGTTACTGCGTTTGGAGTTTTTCTCCAGAGCTGTGGACTTCATGATGAGTTTGAGATGGAAAAGTAACTATTTAGAGAATGTTGGAGTTGCAGCCTATGAAACTTCATAAAGTAATGGAGGAAGATACTATTGCATTATTGTACAATTTATACAATTTTTCTATAGACAAATCAAAACTATTTTTGTACAAGTAATGAATTAATCTAATAAACAATATAGTTCAATATACAATTATATCATAATCTATTTTAAATAAATTCTAAAGAAATCATTCCAACATTACTCTCATATCATAAATTGTGAAAAAATATATGTTGACAATCCTGTATCTTTATGCAATATTTTTATAAAATATATATAAATTTATATAGAAAAGGATAAATTTATAATTAAATCATACAAAAAATTAATAAAATAGAATTGTTTGAGTGAACGTAAACGAGAAGTGAGTCATATCCACATAAGTAGCAAAAAGTATCTCTACTTAACACCCATATCAGCAATTGTTAAAATCCACATTCAATGTCACCCGAGCATGCTGAACCCGTATTTTCTAAATAATGTACACGAGAATACCCAACAATGTATGCATATTCCTAGAATAAAACGTAATTAAATTATACTGCACCATGAGAGGGAATTTTTCGTACAGATGAATATCTAACTTAATATGACTATTATACAAAAGTCTCAAAAAATGCCAAAGCTTTTCTATGTTCCGCAACTACAACACTGCAATTAGGGCGTAACCCTTAGTGGCAGAGAATCTCATGATAATAGTCAATTAAAGCCATTCGAATATTAACCAAGGAACACCCATCAACATGTGAATTCAGTATGTTTGTTCTCTCTCCTTTTGGTATCTTTCTCTGTCCTGCTTCTGTCAAACGATTTCGGCTTCACATTAAGGAGAAACTAGTCCCTGCAATTTTATATTAACAGACATCATCCTCAATAAATTCAGAAACTACAGAGTTAAAATTGATAGTGGTAGAGATTCATAAAGAATGAAAGAAAAAGGGATAAAAACATATATATGACTAAGAATATGGATATTAGTAGATGTGACAAAAATCAATCCCAAAGTAAGCAACTACTGCCAAATGGTATACATAACAATAGAATATGTTAGATACATCAACATTCAAGCTGAGGTACAGGAAGTGTTGAACAAACACCCTGTTTAATTTGATCAGAAAGATCATGTTACTTATAAGGAGAAGGAGAGGTTTATTAAGATAGTTATAATATTATTGGGTTAGTTAGATATAAATAGGAGAAGCTGATGAAGATTTCTTGTCGCTATAAATTGCACGTTAGCTTTCTGAGAAAAGAGAAATCCTTTGTGAAGTAGAAACCCTTGGAGGAGAGGTTTCTCTTTCTTTTTCTTGTTTTTTTCTCATGGTGTTAAATAAAAACGTTTCTTTTCTTTTTCTTTTCAATTATAGATTCCTAACAAATTGGTTTGATCCGACCTCCTGATCCCCAATCAGGTGGAAGCATGGGAGAAAGTTGTCACCGAGCAAGGCTTGCGACTGGCAGAATTAAAAACTGATATGGTTTGCATCAAAGATTTGCTATTATAGATGAAAAACAAGAAGCCATCATCTTTTGAGGGGGAAGATTCCATTAATAAAGGCGAGAAATCTGCTGAGGAAGAGGGGGGGACTAATGGGTTTGAGGAAGAACATGACTTTCTTCCTTGCTCTTGGGCAAATAACGTTGAATTACGGACTTTTGAAGGTTCAGTAATAAAAAACCAAACCCTTTGTGGTGGAGAAGAAACCAAAATGGTGAAGGAAAACATGCAAGAAAAACAAAGATAGAAGTTGTGATGGAGAAAGAAATTGGTATTACCATGAATAGGGAGAAACACATCAAAAATGAATTTTTCTGTTGGATGTGAATTGAGAATAATGTGGATTGCAAACTACTTTTTCTGCCGAATGACCTAACAGTACAACCTTACTCAACAAGCAGGATGAAGATTCAGCCAACGAGCTTGGCAATGAAGCAAAAACAAAAGGAAAAATGTCAAAGAAAGTCTTAGTGATTACTCTTATACAGACTCTACCCTCGTCCCCATCACCACCAAAGCTTTCGGACACGAGTTTTACACTGGCTGAAAGTGGATTCTCATTCCCATGGCAGGAAAGCATCACAGTGCTTTCAGGAAGGACAAATGAAGATCATGGTGACGAAGATGAAATCAGAATCAGCTTCCACAATTCTAACCTTGATTTTTAAGATAGTTAAATATTAATGGGTTAGTCAGTCAGTTAAAAGTGTTGATTAGATATAAATAGGGGAAAAGCAATACGAGAAATACAATTTTTTTATTGTAAATTCAGCAAACCCTTGGAGGAAAGACTTCTCGCCTATTTCTTGTTGTTTCCATCTTATTCGATAAAACTTTCTCGTTCTTTTTCTTTTCAATTCTTGGTTTCTAACAGATTATGACTAAATTCTATTGATTTCAGAGCAAAGAAGGTCTATTAAAGCAGAATCAAAATATCAAATCCTATTTTCTGACATAGCATATTTGATGTATCATGTTAGACAACCCCAAAGTACATGTGACTAGCTACAAATAACATACTTATAAATATATATTACGCTGTCTTCTAAGATTGTAAACATTTGGAAAATTTGAAATCTGCACAGACTTTGATAACTGTGTGTATATTTAAAAGATCAACAATAATACTCAGATGAAAACGAGGTGTTTTGGTTTAAAAATATTACAACAATTTTATAGATGCCGCTATTAGCTATTCATTAAACAAAACACAAGCTAATTAAGACACCGAATCTGTTATCAATTGATACTAAATTTCTACTGCCTGATCATGTCTATCAAAAGGTTAGACTATTTCATAGCATTAAACTTGTATTTAAACAGTCTTAAATCTGCAATCTTCAATCTTACAAATAAACAGGTTCTATTATTATATGAGGGCCCTGAATAGCAAATGAAAAAATAGTAAACAGAAGTCAAATAACTCAAAACTACTGAGATAAAATATTACTTATGACACATTGAACTGATGCAACAATGGCTAACGCCATGGTTGCATACTGTGATGAAAATGGCAATATGGATGAGAAGCACACATTATATCAAATTTAATATAATAAAAAGATATAAGTAAACTCTCCGTGTGTGTATGAGAAAGCAACAGCTTGTAAACATTCTTATCATCATACTAACTTCATTCACAATCCAAATGTATCAAAACATCAAACATTATGAAGATGTCAAAGTTGAAAGGGCTCAGGAATTAGGAACCTAAGTACATTTACACAAGAGTTTATTAGACTAAATCATAACATTCTTCTCATTCCTAATAAAAAATTCAGTAGAACCAGAGCATTTTTTCCCTGAATATTATTTAAGTTTTAAACAAGCTATTTATGCCAGCCACAGACACTCTGTCTTCCACATTTAATGAAACGAGACAGCATAAAGGAAAGGTAGAGGAAGAAAGAAAAACAATAGACACTACAAAGGTAAATGTCAATGGGATGTTAGTCTCTAGGATTGTGCTCCTAAAGGCAAGAGGTTGCCAATATGAAGATCATCAAAGGAATCAGCTGACCAAATTTATTTACTATTTACTTAAAATAGATGTCAGCCTCACAAAAACATGACAGACTTGTGCTGGTGCGAATGCAGTTATAAAATTATTCCAGTACAAACTCCAGATTAGAAGATGAAGATGCTATTTGGCTATGATTTCAAAACGGCAAGCAAAAGTTCAGAAAGGTTGTTCTATAAATGCCTGCAGAAGCTTAGCTTTGAAACTTGTAAAGGATTTTACAAGTTATATCATGATAAACTTGCTTTCAAACTGGTTTTGAAGACCTAAAGTAATTTGGGATAGATTCTGATACTGATGGCTCTTTGCTGATATATATATATATATATATATATATATATATATATATATATATATATATATATGTAAAATAAAAGACATCAAAATTTCTCACAGGTAGTTATGCCTCCTGTTATTACATTTCAATTCAGAGCAAACACCTAACCTCCAGCTACTTATGACATCCAAAACATATACTTTGTTCTCATAAAGTTTGATATGCAGACATCGAAAAGTGTCTACAATATTTCATTATTGTAGAACATATCCCTCTGCAGCTCTCTCACTTAGAAGGAAGAGATGGTTTGCATTAAGGTTTTTGGATAAAATGTTTGTGAGTATCAGGTCTAGAATGCTAAGGAAATTCAGACGTTTATCATACCAGGCTTGCATCCCTAAATTGCTACCTACCAGGTAAAGGGTTTAACAGTATAAATGGAAAAGGAAATTGAGAACTTTCAATTGTTAGTTACACTTGTTCAACCTTAGATGGCATTTCTGTACTAGAACACGAGTATCCCACGTCCATGGAAATTTTAAGAATAACATAGCAGAAGTAAGAAAGGTATACAGACAGACAAACAATTGTAGATACGTAGATATGGAAGAGAATCAACTACAAAGGTAAAGAACAGAGAAAATATCTTCTTTGGTGACCTCACCTAATTAGAGTTTTACACAAAACTCTACTCCTAGACCATCCCATGTCGCCTTTAATATATTACTATACCAATGAACTGATAATAACTAAACTGACCCCATAATCCAATGTTATCTAAAACAAGGGGAGGTATCAAAAGAAAAGAAAAAGTAGAGATAAAGTCTATGTAGGGTCTACATAAGTTTGGATTACCTTATTTTGGATTAGTATTAGTAAAACTTACAATCAAAGCATATTGTAATTCACCCTAAAATCTTATAGCCAATACAAACATAATCTGAACATTAGCTTGACAAAGTAAAGATTGAACTATATCACTTTAGCAACAGACAAACCAGGATAAAATTCAGTAACTACGATAGCAAAAGCGTTTTTGAAGAAACACCATATTAGATTCTGTAACTAAATGAAGCTTAGCATTAGAGTTTACTTACCAGTATTTTATCATCCCATCCCAGCCACACGTTGCTACCTTGCTCTGTTCCAAGGGATGCCACTCACAACCGATGCAAACCCCTTCATGACACTTTAGAGTTCTGAAGACCTTGCAGCTCTTCCAGTCCCAGAACCAACACTTCCCCTCACCATCCCCTGACATGACAAATCGCCCATCCGGAGAAAAATTGACCTGACAGGCATATCCCGCCACAATATGTCCTGCAAACCTCTTCTTCTTGTTAAGTTGGAACTTCTCCCTTGTGCTATAAATAAGTATTTGGTTATCCAAGCTCTGTGCGGCAAGCCAATTAGCATTCGGGTGAAGCGAAATGGAAGGCATGGAGTGCATGTGGGGCTCACTAATATACTTTATCACCACAGGAATACCAAATTCCCAGACCCTGAGCGACTTGTCATCACTAGAAGTAACAAATCTCCTGTTGTTATCAACAAAGGTGATGGTATTCACAGCCCCCAGATGCTGATCATACTCCTGGGTTATCTGTCCGGTATTCATATCCCACTGAACAATCTTCTTATCACTCATTCCAGCCAACAAAACATTCTGCTTGTCCTCATCCGGATTAAGCTTCACGACATAGGGAATTTTCCCTGTGGCGAAAGTGGATATCACCTGCCCCGTCTCAGTGTCCCAATACTTGATATTCTTGTCATAGCCAGCACTCAAAAACTTGGTCCCATCATTGCTGAAACAAATATCCCTAACAGCTTTTGAATGTCCCATGTAAGTCCTCATACACTTGCCAGAGTTGAAAACATCCCAAATCTTAACCTTGGTATCCATGCTGGCAGAGAGAATCAAATGGCCATACTTAGGGAAAAACCGAATAGCGGAAACCCCTTTGGTGTGTCCACTCCAAGTATGAACCAACCTCTTAGGAATATAGCAGTGATCATTACTAGCCTTAGCATCCTTAGGAGGCGCAATCCAAGACCTACCCTGGTAATCCCTCTCCTCTTTCCCATGAAAGGTACTCTTATCTTTAACAACCTCAGCTTTTTCCCCTCCAAACCCACTCTTTTCTTCCCCTTTCTTCTTCGCATACTCCTCCGCGTACTTCTTCTGTTCCTCCGTCAACTCTCCCTGCAATCCTTCCTTCTTCCCCGCCCAGGGGCTCTTCTTGTTCTTCAGCAGCCACGCCTCGGTGGCTGGGTTTTCGATCTCCTCTTGTCCATCATCCTCCTCGCGGTCCTCTTCATCGTTTTCGTCCGATATTTTCTTGTCCTTCGCCTCGGTTTTGCGCCTCTTCTGCTGGTGGCGGGGGATGTTGTAGACGGAGACGGCGTTGTTGGAGCGGAGTGCGTCGAGGTCGCCGACGTAGTTGTTGGCGGAGGGGTCGGCGGCGTAGCCGAACTTGTGGAAGGTGTTGTACTGCTCGTCGAAGAGAAAGGGCTCGATGGCGGCGTCCTCCACGAAGCCAAGCTTGTGGTTGCGCATGCCCTGGGCGATGCCGTCCTTCGCGTAAGGATGGGCTGGGCCCTGGATGGGGGCCCAGAGCTGGTCGTAGGAGGGGTTGAAGCCCACCAGGTGCTGAGTCGGGTCGATGGGCCTGGAGAGGGCCGAGGCGGATGAGGAGACAGTGAGGGCCAGCATGGTGTCGTCCACCATGGGCGCCCCGGAACGGCCCGGGAGGAGCCGCGGCGGAGAGCTAGGGTTTTGGGATGGGGAGTCTGGTTCGTCGTCGTTTTGGTCATCTGAGTATTGGTGAAGAAGATCCATTGTGTGTGATAATACGATTATTGATGAATGCGAGAATGGGAACTGCGGAAGTGAATTTTTAGGATCGCAGTGGGATGAATGGCGTGGTTCCTGGTGCTGCCTTTGGTTTAAACCAGGGTTTTTATTTTCCCTCTTTCTTTTTCCCCCCAGGATTTTTCCAGTGGGAGGAGTGGTTTAACATTTGGGTCTGCATGCATAAAAAATTGTGAATTATACCAAGTATATAAATATATTTTAATTTATGAATAATTTTGATTATTGTATAAAATTTATTTTGAAAACAACATAAAAAGCTAAGAAGATAAATTTACAACTAAATACAGACATTTTTATTCTTCTTGTTTTTCTTATTTTACTCTCTTCACTACTAATTTTTAAATTTAAATAGTTAATCATAATTAAAATGTTCCTTTCTTAATTTTATTAATATAGTAATTATTTTTAAAATTCAAATAATTATTTATTATAAAATATATTTATTTTTTATTATTTTAATAATTACTTTATTAAATTTAAATAATTATTCACAATAAAAAAATTATTTATATAAATTTACTTGTAATATTATTTATTTTAATAACTACATTTTATTTTATTTATAGATATATTTATTATATTTATAATTGTTTTTCAATTTTATCTTTTTAATTATTATTTTTAAAAATTTTAAAATTTGAAAAATCTTAAACACATTCGCGATACAGATAAAGAAAATAAAGTTACAAACACGAAACCTGAGGTGAGTTAGATTCGAAGATACCGTCGGTTTACAATTTTAGTTTATACATGTTAAATAATTTATAAAAAAATATTATTTATATTTATTTCAAGTATGGAAAATATGTTTCATTACAAAAAACAAAAAGTATACTATATTTTGAATTCAATTTGTAGTTTGAAGCCTTCTATTTAAATATTTTATAAAGTATTCAAAATTAAAATTGAGAGAAACTTATATTTCTATTCTCAAATTTATGTTTAGACTTCTTATCATTGTTGTTAGAATCAAAATTTAATTCATAAAATATTTTACGATTTTATATAATATTTTTGTTCAAATTTCACACTATCGAAATATAATAAATCGTTAAGATCATTCAAAAATTATCATAAAATTGTTTAGATTGTTGTACTTTTAAATTTTTAGCTGCAAATTTTTTTTAATAAATATTCAATTGAAATGATTCATAAATTGGAAGCTTAAATAATTATTTGGTTATAGGTTTGTTAAGTTTTTTTAATTTGATCTTATTTTAAGATTTTTATTTAATATGATCATAAATTTCGAATGATGTATACGTGTCACTCTTCTACATACATAATGCAGTGAGTGACGTGATCATTTATTTTTTTATTTACTAGTGACAGAATGATATGGTGTTTAATTGAGAGGGAATTAGGTTAGTCAATTAGAGGGATTTGTGATTAAGATTTGGATTCGCTGCTCAAAGAAAATTTGGAGAGAGAACGTTAGAAACGAAATTGGATAAAATATTTTTTTTTAATATTTTTTATCTTGTTCTCTAAAAGACTTCATGAAAAGGTATATCTTAAGCCCTTAGTCATAGGTTCTTGCTAAACATTGTTTTCATTTTAAATGTTTCTCATCCCTATTTCACAATTTTATCCTTTGCAAGAAAATGAGCCATTGGATAGTGCTTGAAGAAATACCATTGTCAGGCTTTGTATAAGAAACTATGCTGCAAATTGCAAAATTCCTTAAGTTCGACTCATGTATCCAATAATGTTTGGAGTACTTGGAAGCATAGCCTTGGAATGGAGAGGAAGAAGAAAAAAAGGTGATTTCAACATACATACGACTCCAAAGAGATGAATCGGGGTTAATCTGGTGCTAGAATGAGTTTCTCGGGATACTTCTAATGCACCGAAAGATACTCTATTACATCGTTGAACTTGTTCTGAAAAACTATGAGGAGAAAGGTCGTCGAGATACTTCAAGTATGATTTCTTTGCCGAGTTTTGTGTTGTTCTCTACTAAACATTAAAAACACAATATTTTGATACTTTAAAAATAACTTTTTATATATTTTAAAATTAATGATAATCAGTGTATTTTGAAAATATAATAGAGAAAACGAGTAAATAATCCAAACTAAGATACTTTCAAACTCTACAAATTTAGTAAACATCTATAATGACGTGATTTATAAGTCATGCTGTGTAGATACTTAATTGAATAATTTGAAATTTATGATAAATCAAAAATCCCATGACTAAATTGAAAAAATTTAATAAAAAATATGATTAAATGACTATTTGAGCCTAAATTTAACTAAAATTTAATATAATATTAAAATTTATATTATGTATGGTTATCATCTATATATTTCTTTTCTAAGATGTAACGCTCACTCACTCTTTGAATGGATAAAGTTTTAACTAAAACAAAATTAAAGACTCTACTAAATTATTTACCTTCTTTCAATTAAAATAAAATTGAATTAAACGTAGTAAAACATTAATATTTTGGCACTAACATTTATGGCATGCTTTTTTTTTGTATTTAATATATTTTAAAAAATAAAGTTTAAGTAAATTTAGAGAAAATATGTTCACAGACCATTTTGCATACAACTTTTAAATAATGTGATAATTTTAATATCTTTGAAGGTAACAAAAAATTTGGGTTAAAATAAATACATTATTTAAGAGAACATATTAGGTTAGGATTAATGAGTGTTTACGACAGGGCTAATTAACAAAAGTAGAATGATCAATTAGTTTCCCGCCAAGAGGGACTACAACATTATATATAAACTTTATTTAGTTTTACAAATGTCTGGCTTGAATCTTCTGATAGAAGATAAGACAATATTAGTTAGAAGAACAAATATTCATAACCAACACATCCTTCAATGGCCTCCATCATCCAAATACCACTATGCCAACTCTTCTCTCTGTCACTGCAACTCCCACTTTCACCCTCACTCTCACCAAAACCCTAATTTCTCTTCCCAAACCCTACTCCATCTCCTATAAATTCAATTCCCTAGTCTCCCACTGCTCCCTCTCCGACCGCGAGGAGCAGCGTTGGCTCCGCGAAGAGCAACGATGGCTCCGCGACGAACAGCGTTGGCTCCGCGAGGAGCAGCGCTGGGCTCGCGAACGCGATCAACTCCTCCGCGAGATCTCCGACCTCAAGCTCCAAATCCAGGAGATGGAGCGTCGCCTATCCACGCGGGAAGTGTCCACTCCGGCTTCCGTCTCCGACGCCGTCGCGAATGTCACGTTGCTCTTGCAGGTGCTGAAGGACAAGAATATGGTTCTCGAGAGCGGTTCGAGTATTCGGAAGATGGAGGATGTTATAAGACACACTCACAAAAACGGAGAAGAACAGGGAAAGAGAACAAGTAACATTGGTATTGAATCTGAACTTTTATTTCTCACACACATGTGTCACAATGCATCGTTGCTATTTACAGTTCTATTACAAGCAGATAGTTACAGTCACTAATTACGTAACTAACACAACGCAAACTGAATTACTAACAGCTTTTCCCCTTAATTCAGATTAGCAATTTATTGCACTCTTATCATTTCTCTACTCAGCTTGAATCTGTCAGCCGCTTTGTTAAAATATTAGCTACTTGGTCATTAGTACTGCTGTATATAGCTCACTTATTGTTGTCTACTAGCATCTTCATAGTTTTTATTTTTATTTTTTTCTAATCTTAATTTCTGACATGAAGTTTTCAAGCAACAAGACTAAACAAGTTCCCGTTGAGGTTGCAATGTTCAGCCTCACTTGAAGACAATGCCACCACTGCCTCCTTCTTATAACATGAACTAGGTGCCGCGCCACACGCCATAAACACATACCGCCGTACTGTACTTTTTCTGTCTCTTTTATCATCACACCGGTCTGAATCACGGTAGCAAAATACTTCATTAGAAATATTTTCGTCATGTTTTTGAAAACAAACCATATTTCAAAGTGCACTTCACATATGTCAATATTCTATTAACTACAAGCAAATGAGAAAGCATTGGATGAACAGCAAATCTACTTATTAACTCCATAAGCTATGTTAAGTTACTGCATAAAAATCTCAATAAGTCAACAATATTTTATACAAGGCTGCATCGACTACATTGCCACTTCCTTCCTTCTCTAACTTCATACATACCATAATCAACAGGTGTTTGGACAAAATTACAATCCAGCATTTGGAATATTTTCAATATTTCAATTGCATACCTCTTTTTTATGTATGAAAACTCCATCACTAGAGGAGACAAATTCCATTCCCAAAAATAAGATAGCAATCTTTGATCTCTCATCTCAGACTCTAACATAGCTCTTCTTTTAAACTTGTCTTTCTGTACTGCATTGCTGCCAGTAATTGTAGATCATCTACATAAAGGCAAACTATCATTAAATCACTTATAAATAGCTCTCACATAAGATATTTTGTTCTACTCTTGGTGAAATCCAGCTGGAAAAAGAAGCAATATTTTTATCCCTGACCCGAGGTGCTTGTTTTATCCCATATAAAGCCGTTTTCAATTTATATATCTTTTCTTCATGTCCCGTCCCTTCAAAACCAGGAGATTGATTCATATAAATGTTCTCCTCTAGTGACCCATTTGGAAAGGCTAATTTTACATAAAGTTGATGTAATAACTTTATGTAACCACTAGTTTGATAGTTTCAGTTCTTACCATAGGTGCAAACACTTCATAACAATCCAAACAATGTTTTGCAAAAACCACCCCTTTGCACCCAACCTAGCCTTGTATTGTGCAACTTCTCCGGTTGGTTTTACCTACACAACACTAATTGAATGATCTACAACAGAGGAGAAGCAAATTGAAGAGGAGAAGCGATTTGAAGAGGTCATAGAAAGGGAGAAGGAGGTTGTGGTGGTTGAGGAGTCTGTTACTGTTGAAAAGATGAGCCTTTTGCGGAAAGGTTCTGAAGGAGAAGAGGTTCGACAAATGCAGGTTGATCTTCCATTTTCCTACTCTTGATAATTCTGTTTTTTAATGTTTCCAAATAATATATAGGTTCTGTTTGCATAAATTTTCTTAAGTAAATAAGACAGAAAAAAGAATTAAACATCTCTTATGATTTAAAATCAGCTTATGGCTAAGCTTAAAGTATATAAGCTGATTTTAAGTTATAATGGAAATTTAATTCATTTTATTTTCTTACCTCTCCTACAAGTGACAGGAGAAGTTTATATCCAATCACAATTTTAGTTATCCACTTCTATGAGAGTTGATTTATTGGATTTGTGCAATGTGAAATCTTACTTGATGTGTTGAAATTTGAAATAACAGGAAGCGTTGCTGAACTTGGGGTTTTACTCGGGCGAGGAAGACATGGGTTACTCAAGCTTCTCAAGTGGAACAGAGCGTGCAGTGAAGACTTGGCAAGTTAGTGTTGTTCTGCATTATATATAGTTTATGAAGCTTTTTGATGCAAAGAGGGGAGCATTTTGTCTTGGATTAATTTTGAATATAAACTGAAAATTTGAGTGCTGTATATATGTAGTGCTCTCCATATTGTGCTATGCCTGAACAATTTTGTTTTTGAGATTTTGATGGTTGTGAGATGTTTGTTTGAAAGGCTGCATTAGGTGTCCCTGAGGATGGTATTATGACTGCTGAACTTCTTGAAAGGCTTTATTTGGAGATAAGGAAAAAGGATGCAGGCAGCATGACTGAAGATAAACAATCTACTTCTGTTTTACCAAAGGTATGCTGCTTATATCAGATGCACTTCTTGTTCCTTCCTTATTGCTGAGCCCAATAATCTGTCCCAATGTTTGAGACTTTATCTCTAATATGTTGTCTTAAGTCTAAATTTCCATCAATTATGCATGCTCCAACAAAAAATAATATCAAAATTAACAAAAAACGTGAAAGTTACTCATATTAGCTTTACCTTGACTCATGTAAATTCAAACACACCGTTAGTCCCATGTGCTTTTGGCTAAAATCACTTGACTCCTTGGTCTTAACTAAACATGATAGTTTGTGTACGGGAAATCTGAATATATATTTCTTTTTATTTGATTGAAAGCATAATTTTTGATTATTTTATTATGTTCTTAGTGAAGTTTTGGTTTTTGAAAGAGAGCATTGATGTATTCACTACTTGACAACTAGCAAGGACGACATCTCCCATAAGTTTAAGCTTATGGATGGAGGCCTAGGAATTATTCTACTATTTTATGTCTAAACAACAGACACAGAATATTTAAACTGTTAAATACTTGAATTTGCATCATAGTCCAAATATGAATTATATAGGAAGGTGAAAATGGAGCTGCAGTTCCTTCAGTGACAGATATTTCAGAGGTTCAGCAAAATGTTGTGAAAAGTGATAAGGGAACAGAAGTCCCCGAGCGAGGAGTTTTTCTCCTTGGAGAGAATCGGTGGGAAGAGCCATCAAGACTTATTGCAAGTGAGGGAGTTGATAGGAGCAAAAACAAGAATGCAACGACAAAATGCCTTCAATGTCGTGGGGAAGGTCGCTTGTTGTGTACAGGTATGTAACTTATCCCTTGTATTTCAATTAAACGACCATTATCCAGTAGTTGGTTAATTGATCTTTGTTCTGGAACTCAAATCTCATTGTAAATTCACTTTTAATTTTATACATCCTCCAAGAACCAAAGCAGGTATTATGTATTTTCAAGAATATAATTTTCCCAAATCCTCATAATGTACAAACCTCAATTGTCTCATGTACCCATTTCCTTCTATATGAGGAATCAATGACTTAGGAGCAGTGTCATGCATATTTTTGCTGCTATCAATATGGTCGTCTTTAGAAGGATCATTGGATAAAAACGAAACCATCAGAGCATTGACATTTTGAACGACAATAAGGGCTCTATCATTATATCATCATCTATCTCAATGATTGGTTCCTTTTGATGCCTTAAATTCTACTGTTTCCTTTGTTGGACAATCTTTGTTTTCCTAGGTGTTCTTTTGTCTAAATCAGATTCCTCCTGCAGGATTTCTTCGTGGACTTTCCAAACATGGTCTATCCACCATTTAGGTTTTGGTGAAACTGTTCATTTTCTCTATATATTGAGCTTGTTGGGGATGCTTTTTCCAAATCCCTATTTGTGCGAGTTAATTGAACACAGCCTACTAGGCACTTTGACTTGTGCAAAATTATCTCTACTCTACTTGAGTAAAACAGACGATAATTTCTACAGTCTTAGACTTCAAACTAACATGGTCATTGCTATCAAATGAATTTAGGAATTACAATTGTGATAGCAGTAATCATGATAGCAGGCATGGCCCAATAGCCCCAATGGAGCAGTCAGAGTTGGAATGGTTTAATCTCTCGTTGACGTCTCTTGTAATGACCATTCTAAGGGCAAACATAATAGTCGTCTCTGATATATTGATGTTGACTGTATAATAATGGTTTCCTAGATGCATTATTTATGATCAACATTGGAAATCTCCAGCCAACTTCCATTTCTTTAATTGCAGAGTGTGATGGATCTGGCGAGCCAAATATTGAACCTCAAGTAAGAAATACACAAGCATTTTAAGAAAATTTACTTTTGTGGCTGTTTTTACCCATGTTGCACATGATCTTGAACTTATCAATGAATTCTTGAACGCAGTTTTTGGAATGGGTGGATGAGGGCACAAAATGCCCATATTGTGATGGTCGAGGGTATACCATATGTGATTTATGTGGAGGGAAAGCTATGGTATAGGAATAACATACATTTCTTCATCGTTACACAGGTATATTCATCAATAGCCAAAGTATCACAATTTTGCTTACCTGTCATTTATTTATTATTTTTTGTTTTTGACTGTTTCGTAGTCCAAAACAAATCTTATTATGAACGTTTGTTCAACTGTTAAAACAGAACTGATAAATATGAACTTGATGTTATCGAGATTTCCAGGGATTTGGAACTTTCAGAACTGCGTGAAACTCTAGAAAAGCCCCGCAAATTACAACATAGGTTGAACGGAACAAGTGCTTTTAATCCTTCAAAATAAATGATGTCATATCTGAGTATATTCGGACATACATTATCCCCTTGTCCGAACTACGTCCATTTCAAATTTTCTGTTACATCACAAAATATGTAACGCTGTGATAATTCCAAGATGCTTCGGAGGCAGACGGTCATCTTTCAATTCTGTTATCGTAAGTCAAAAAATATAAATCGCTGACGACAATGGCAAATGGAGGGCTGCACAGGATCTTGTAGCAAAGGTTGCTCAAAGTGTGAGCAGTTCCCTAAAATCCTTCAAGTGAACTCGAAATAAAGGCGTTGTTGGATTGAGCTCAATCAAATACTTGGTACTAAATATATCTTCATTCATGTTTTTGTTTGAGCAACTTGAGATTGCTGAGCTTTGGATGATCGGTGAATAAAATTGTCGGAATTAAATCCTGGTTAGCAGAGTAGCCGTGAATGTGGTTAATAGTAATTATTGTCCAAGTGCCGAACAAAGTATTCTTTTTACTAAGCCAGTTAATGATAATTTCCCAATGTGCCACCAAAGACCAACAGTTGGTGGATGTTTTGTTTGATTGGTCGACAACACTATTTCTTAATGCAGTTTTCAACACCCCATTTTTTAAAATATTAAAAAGAAACATATCAAAGAATGTCTACCACTTCACTGCCAAATTGTGTAGGATATTCCCATTGAAGTGCACTTATTTAATTTTTATAAATGTGAAATAAAAGTCAGGAAGGAAGAAAAATATAAGCATCAGCTAGAAGGTCCTGACAGACCACCGAAGAGGCACGAGCTTGAGCCGACCAATTGAGAGTTGATAGCTGTCTGATATTTGACGAAAGGCAATTGAGGATGGGTAGGAGGAACAAGCTCTTTAAATGCATACATTCAATTGCAAGATATTGAAAATCGAAGTGTAGTCAGTCCTGAGTTAGCCATCGAACTGAGAAGAATGCGGTAAGTAATATTAGTAAAATGCAATTTTCAACAATATCACTAATGCTGTATTTAGCTGAAAGTTGATATTATTTTAATTGTCAAATACAAGAATCGTATTTTCATTTATAAAATTTAAAAAATTGTATCGGGTTAGTCACCACCTTCAATTGCGGTTTACCATAAAGCAATTGTGTATGCGTATAACATCCCGCAGCATATATTTATCCTCCTGTAAACCATAACCATATATTTAACATTATTGATGACAATGATTTAAGAAAAACATTTTAGAAATTGGACTGTGGTAAATTATATCTTGAGGGATCAAATAAATGATAATGTACAGTACAACAGTTACAATGAAGTGTGACTTGCGTTGCCTAAACTAATGGGCTAAGTTACAACGAACTCTGCTTATTTCTAAAATATTACCCTCGGGCCTTGACCGCCATTATTACAGCTTCTCTAGGAGAGGGTTGGGTAGGAATTGTGTGACAGTTACCTATACAAAAATTATGTTCTTACATGTTGTAGATCAGCAAGCACAATTAAACACAGAATTGCTAAAACATCTTGCTTTTGTTGCAATCTTTCTCACACCTGTTTCATTATGAGAGAATCCGCCAATAACAGGAGACAAGTGGATTCTGTCCATGATATTGATTTTAGGGGGCTCAAGAATTGCCTTGGGCCGATTCATGGCATATTGCATGCCCCAAATAGCCAGGGGTCTCATGTACATGAGGGACCGGTAGTGCCCATCCATTGTCCATGCCTCCGGAGTCTGAAACCAGTACCTGACATGGGATAAAGGGAAATGAATGAATGAATTTTCTAATGGAGAAATAATCGATGCACACAATTTAGATCTGCCACATCTAAACATCTAAATAACTTACGGAATATGTGATTTTTATCAAGAAATAAAATAATTATCATAGAACAATTGATACTCTCCTGTGTCCGGAGTGAACACTAATTTGTAAGTTAATATTAACGTATATAGATCATACAAGTAAAATACGCACGAAGTACACTTCTCAATTTGATGTACTTTTAGTGATAAAATACATTTCTTTATTTTTATTTACGCATCAGAAAATCCTATCCTTACTTCATAGACACGAAAAGAGAGGATGCAGGTTATAAAAAAAATTATGGGCATAAGAAGTTTTACCCATATCCATCTTCTGACCAGCCCGCTAGAAATATTCCCTCGGCTGTTGTGAAAGCCTCTTCTTCCATTCCAGCAAGTATCATTGTGGCAGCAACACCATAGGTCACACCTGTCCATACTTCACGAGACTGCATACAGGTATCATCAACCTTACCGTTGGGATGCATGCCATTTACAGCACCCATCCTACCTCCTTTAACTTTCATTACATTGAAATCATAAACCTTCCGGAGAGCACTTTTTATTTTGGAATCCTCAAAAAGGGAGGGAAGCCCTGAGGATGCAGTATACCATTGCCCAGCCAATTGATCTGCTTGAATGGATTTACTGTTACTACTTGATCCACTGTCGTAGTTAAAATATGAACCATTCCACAGTTTTTCTTCAAATGCTGGCTTAGCCTTCAAAAACTTCCTTTTGCAGATTTCTGCAAAATCTCTGTCTCCCAGTTCAAGGGCCATTGCTGCGGCAGCTTGTAGAGCAGCAAGCCAAAGACATCCGCAGTATGTGCTCACACCATGGACTGTCCATGTATCATACGTTTGATCAGGGAAGCCATCATTCTCAATAAGACCATCGCCATCTCTGTCAAATTGGTCCATGTACTCCATTGCAGCCCGGACAGCAGGCCACACATCAATTCCAAACTGCAAATCACCTGTTGCAGAAAAATCTCGATACACCTGAAGAACAAATTTTGGGTTCAGGTCCTTCCACTTGCTAGTATCATGGATGTTATAGGCATTCATTTCATTCCACGGATCGTGTGTCCCCAGATCATGTGGCACTGCCCCATAAACCTTGCGAATTCCCCAGTTTCCCTCTGCCAGAAACTTTACTCTTCTTCCATCTTCACACAAGACAGCTCTAGCAAAGTCACGCTGTATATTTAATTCAATCCTAGGAAAGAGCTCAAGAAGAGCAAATGATGCGTAGAAGTGCACGTCATACGTGCACCACATGATATACTCCACCCCTTCCAAGTACAAGAACCTTCCAACATCATCATCATTATCATGTCCATATAGATTTTCATCCACACAATTATTTCCTGTAGTAGCGGTAGATTCATAGGTACTATCTGTTGTGCGGTCCACAACCGTCCTTTTTCTGCCATTTATTTTATCTTCAGTTCCTTTGACAACTGCATTTTCCAACTCCCTTGCTCGATCTTGGCCATTCCGCATACTTGAAGATAGCAAAGGAGAGTCTGGCAGAAAGATTAAGCAGTTTTAAAGATCTTATTAAGAATTAAATGACAATAGGCATCTCCAATGAAAAACCCAAACATTAATAAAAAATAAAACCACAGTACAATGTGCTAATATACATACCAATCCAAATTGTTCCTCCGGCAACAAGAAAGTAGAGTTCATTAAATAATGTAAATTTGTACCTGTAAAAATAAATAACAAATACAATAATATATCTTCTCCTGGAACAATATAAGCCACAAAAAGATAGGACAGCTTCACAAGTCAAGGTAGAGGAAGACAAAAGAGATTACACAAGAGCATACATGATCAATCAGTCTTTACTTGAAAACAGAAGTAACACTACGTTTTACTAGATGAAATTGTGACTGAATACCTCTGACTTAAGGTCCCATAAACCCAACCTTTGAACAAAGGAAACTAATTTCTAGAACAAAGTGAAGTTTTTTAAGTCTAAAACCTTGCACAAAAGTAAGCTGCCAAACATCAACTGAAAAAACCCAAGTTTTGCTCGGGCTAATTTAGTGGACACCAAGACTATAAAAGCTTCCTACATTTGATCGTAAAATAATAATAATCTGGAATTGACCCATAACAAGCAAAGAAACAAAAAATTCAGTGATACTTCATGATTAAAATATTATAGAAGTTAAATTTGAGAATTACCATTCTGGTAGTGTCTCGTCCTTGAGAATAGGATTCTGCCATTTCTCAATCTCTTCTTCCCACCGGCTGTAATCTGTTTAGAATTCAAAAATCTAATAAGGTTTTTATATGTCACAGATGGAACCATCAATCAGAAACATTTGTATATTTTTTCTGTTTTGAAATGTGATTATATACAACCAATGCAAGTAAAGCATAGGCCTGAAGAATATCAATAATCAAACCATACAACATACTTGTCAAAGCATCATGGGCCAAGTCCACTGCCGCTTTCTCAGAAGTCCCATAAAATTTTGTATATCTCCTGCGGTAAAAGAATCAAGCAAATTTAACAATAAAATATAATTATACAAAAGATATTGGGTTGTACGTAGGCTGCATGTTTGGCAACAACAGGCACAATCTCTTCCAAAAAAAAAAAAAGAATTAAAAAGTTTATGCTGTCACAGATAAAGCAGGAGTGACACTATTCATTTGGAGCCTAAGTAAAACTTTATTTAGGATAATCACATTTCAATGGGATCATGTAATACAAGATAACAAATCAAGATAGTCATTTGTAATAATAATTAAGAGCAGGCAAGCAAGAATACCTTCATAGAAGAAAAAAATAAGAATACAATATCAAGAGATACAATGGTCAATTTTACCATACATATATGCCTCTAAAATAAACCAAGAATTTGATATACCATTAAAAAAAAACAGCAGACAATTGAAAAGCGTAGCTTTTAAAGCAAAATGGCCTCCCTAATTAATTATATGAGAAATTGGTTTGCCCAATTTAGTATCCACCACCTGTTTAAATCACAAGATTCTGTTGGAACCGAGTGAGAGAGATTTAAAAAATCTTCATCTAAGCTTAGCTACTCAAAGGCAGATCTGATTTACCAATAACTAAAAGTATCATTCAAATTTTTCTAAATCTAAAATGCAGCTCATGTAACAAAGTTGAAGCTAGTTAAATCATATCATGAACAACTTCACTCGTACAGGCAGGTGCAAGCATACAACTATTATTTAATATATAGAGACCTTGGTCAAGGATAAATATTAACTACCTAATATTCTATCGTAACATTGATTACCTGTTGAAAGTGCAACCTTTCACGAACTTTACTTTTGGAGATGACCATGCAAGACTGAATGCAACGGTGCACTTTCCATGGGGTTCAACCCAAGCTGTAGCTGCAACAGCAGCACATAGTGTCTCTCCAAGTGATGAGGGCATGCTAGGACCAGAATTGAAATTCTCCTGGTCAAATTGACCATCCTTAAAAAGATATAATAATTTCAATTAGAACCAATTCTACATACTTTCCATACCAAAAATATTTGGAAGAACCTTGTGGAAAACTATAAATATCATTTAGAAATCCCCAAAAAGAGGGGTAACCAGTACCTTCACCATTTTACTCCACATGCCTTTTGCGGTTATGCTACTTCCTTCAGACAGCCCAAAACTCGGCAAAACAGAAACACTAACATTCTGCGTTTCACATGCAGCTATGGAAAAAGTAACAGGAGGATTTCCTTTTGCTGTCCTGTATATTGGAACGGCCTTAATATATACACCAAAATCCTCATTTACAGAGAAGTTTAGGAGAAGAGACCCTAATTACAATTTACAATTACATACATACCGACCCACACAAACATGTTACTTATACCTACGTGCATGCAAATATGTCAAACCAGAATAGTGAAATTGTAAACTTAATTGTAGAAATCAAGTACTGTCAATGAAAAAATATTATTTCAAATTAATGGAAATTGGTAGCAATAAACAATTAAATTTTCTTAGTTCATTTTTACAAGTTCATGGAAAAATCCCAAACCAGAATGATAGACCAAAGTAAAAATAATCTATTTCAGAATAGTGTTTTCATTTTCATCTAATTTGGAGGTAAGCAGTTAACTCACCTCACCAGCACAGTTCCCGCTGTTGTACTTTCTCCATATATTTTATAATGAGGTTTTTTTTCTATAAAAAAGTAATAACCAGAACTCTATACTTGGAATAATACTCAAGAAAGCGCAATTGTTGCCATTTTCCACGGGAGACTCACCCAATACACCTCCTTTTTACAAGAAGATTTTATAAAAAAAGAGCACGAAGATTTAGAATAGGTCTCCAAAAAGAAAAAAAAAAAAAAGAAAATTTAAAGGAAAAAGGACCAATAAGAATCAAGAAAAGAATGTCAACTTTAAAGAGCACCTTATGACAAGGGAATCATATAAGCAAGGGTCTATAGAATTCAAGCTGAGTATCCGAGGATTTTGGGGTAAGTGGAAGTGGCCAATTTTTCTTCTTTTCATATGTTGCTGATTTCAGCACATTTTGGTTTTGATAGTTGTGTTGATCATGGGCTAATGGACACATTTTTCAAGTATCATCTGTCTTTAAGAAAATAAATGGGTTGCAGAAAAGGCATGGTACTAGACACCGCAGAAATTTCTTCGCTGCATGGAGCTCTGATACAATAAAAAAGCTTGCAAGAATTACAAGGTGATTCCTGAAGAGAGTTTCGATAAAGATGGCAATGCATAAGAATTTTAATAACTATTTTTATTTAATTAAATTAATAGAAATAATAAATTTTATAAATGCAAATGAGTGGGATGGATTGGAGAAAAAACACAAATGAGCAAGAAACACACACAATGTGTTGTTGTTGGATTTTAAAAGTTTAAGTAATGTGGGTTATGTGGGCCAACCTGTTGTTGGCCCGTGCAGGTTGCGGGTTATGCAAGGTGAGTCTCAGATTGTCATTGTTAGTTTCACTGCATAATGTAGGGCCTTGATCCTTAATATTCATTTTAAAAACCATAAACACAACCATACAAGTTACAAATCTAAGAGCAGAAGCTCATAGGGTATGAATATTTCTTTGGAAGAAGAAACTGTGGGAGAAACGTAGTTGAGAATCACGACGGAAGGGCAAACAACATCATTTGAGATCGAATGTCTTAGAAAATTGGGAAGATTGAAAAATTGGGAACATAGAGAAAGAACTTGGTGATGGAAGCGTTCAAGAAATAAAAGTGTGTTTAAAGCCTTGCTTCGATCCAATAATGATGCAATATTGAATAACGTATCAGAAAGTTAAAAATTGAAACAGAGAAAATTTGGGGTGATGAACAGTCCAAAACTTTAGAGGAGTTTTACTGAGATCTCGAGGGGAAAATGGGAAATTTAAAAGCTTAAAAAAATAGAAAAATTTGATCAAGAGATTTGGATTACTTAAGATATTAACATGTATAAAGATGAAGAATTTGGTCAATGGATCAAGATAATCAAGAGAGATGGGAAAATTATTTTTGTAAGTTTTACAATGTTGGGAAAAAATCAATTGGTAATACGGAAGGATTAACAAGCTCATATGACCCTTAAGATGATTGATAATGGTAAAGCAGTTTGTAGGAAATATGTTGAACAACAGGCTCATTAAACTGTTTAAAAGAGATTGTTTATAAATATAAGCTAGAGCACCTTTAGACTATTCAGAAACTTTATGTCATTGCCTTATCAACCACTCCCATGTAAACAATAAAGAGAAATCAAACCAACCGTCAAATATATCTATAAGGTTTGATAACTTGCTTGTGATATAGAAGTACACCGGAGACTCCATCTTCAGCTCTATAAATGAAAAATGAAAAAGGAGTTAAAATATTGTTTAAGGCCTACTCTATTTTGAAGAACACATATCGCGATTAAAGAAAAAACTTACTGGAATGGTTCATTCACATGATCTCCAGACAGGTGTGAGCTTCCACCAATGGAATTCTGCAGAAGATTAATATCGATGGTTATTTTTTCAATGGCCCAATCTCTGTAACCCCTACCCAAACATATTTTTGTGACAAGTGAAGACAACATTTCAGGAAAATAAAATCTTACCGCCCAAGTAAATAAAAGGCTGACTTTAGCTCTTTCCTTTCCTGTGTTCACCAACTACAAAACAAACAAGTAAAATTTTTAATAAACCTGAGAATATATATTACTTCACACCTCATAATACAGAAATTAAACATGGATACATATGATAATATTAAAATAATATACAATACGGAAAATGTATGGAATATTAAGTTCTTCACCCACTTTGCTTAATGGAACTCCGTTAAGCATGATAGCTCAAATAACCAGAGGGAAATTGGCACCCAAAAGGATTTACCAGGGTGGAACATCGCCCAATTCAACAGCTCATATGGAAAAAGGACTTCTCAAACATCTTAAGGGATGAAAAGAGTCAAAGTCAAAGTGAAGGTAATTTGCAACAATCAAACAGCCTTATACAATGCATCTAATCCAATTTTTCATGAGAGGACCAAACATAAACAGGTGAAATGCCATTTCATACAAGGGGACACAATAGTAGATTTTACACTAATGTAAACTAAGAAAAATGCAACTAAAACTTTTTCTCTAAGAAGCTAAAGTGCAGCAACTAGTTTGTATTTAGTATATAATACAATATGTCAATTAAAAGGAAAACAAAAAATCTCAAACAATAGTGCAAGGAAACTGACCCTTTCATTCTCTTACATACAAATTTAAGTAACAATAATAAAATTACACACCGTATAAACAAAAACAGCAGCAGGTAGACTGCTTTCTCTATAATTATGTGGTATGAATGGGGATATCTGCCGACAAGATATTTTTAGTTCTGGGTCTGGCTCACCTGAGAATAAGAAAGTAGTAATTAATTAAAAAGGATCATACACATTTAACAAAGAACCAATTAATATAAATGACCATACCATCATAAACTGTCCAAGCTCTTGGAAACAAAGCATGGTAGGTTGAGTGCTGCCCATTTAGATTCCATCCCCATGATGATATGCCCTGATCATCAGGTTTCTTACTAGATCTGGAAAACAAATAAAGATGAATTTGAGTACATGTATGTGTATCTAGAGATACATGAAAAGCACCCAAAAAAACAAATGTTAAGCAGAATCCAAAATTCAAATCAAACTAATTGCAAGATCGGAAGAGTAATATTTTTGCAACTGGGTTGATGTTGTCAATCTACTCTAGAGTGCTAAATGGGTAGCAGTTAGAAGTATATTAGTCAAAGCTTGGTAGAATATTGTGTTATGCCTCTATGTAATAGTTAGAAACCAAACATATATTGTGCTAACCCTATCAATTATTTTCATCATCAGAAGCTTTTCTAAAAAATGAAGATGGAAATATTCTGCAAAACTAGTTTTTTTACATACATAAGTTCATGTAAGCAATAAAAAGGTCAGCAAGACAATAATAGGACCCCTGTGAAACCTCAGACGGTCAAAATAAGAGAATTTTTGTTGCAAATAATGGGTATTAACTTATCAAATCATTATCATCCAAGTAAACATCAGATAGTTATATTTATATGTAGGGACTGATTGGGTTTAACGGTACCAATGGTATTTTCTATTATCACTGATTAGTATTCTCTTATTACTAGATAGTTAAGATATAAATACAAGCAAATTGTAACAAAAAAATGAATTTATAAAAATGCTAAATATGTTTGCAACACTCATAGTCATGAAACATTGTTTTACAAACTTCCACACATGCCACCTTACCCTAAACCTTCATGCTGGCCAGGAGCCAAAACTGATGAAAAATTTTTGTTTCCTCCCTCTCTACTTATAAAAATCTGCAACATGAGTAAATAAACCATATAATATGTATTATAAACCACAGTTCAGAATGGTCACAAACAATAAAGATCATTCTGGTTAAAAGGGAAAGCCAGATGTTTTACTAGAAGGCTCTAACATTACCTTTGAACTAAAATTCATACAAAGTAACAACTAGTGAAACTACAAACCATGTTCATAACTTTTTTTTCTCTTGTCTAGACAAAACTAGGGGTCTATCTCATCAAGTAGAGAGCAATTGATACTGATAGAATTAAAAAGCTCAAATACAAAACACCAATCATATTGATTAACTAAATTTCCTTTTGCACAAAAGCACCTTGACTCCAAAATCCATTTGATTGCACAGAAACATTAATTTGTGATCCTAAACAACTTCAGTATATCTACCTCCAACCCTCAATATAACTGTCTACCAACCTCACTGACCAACTCAGTGACTAACTAACCATTCCACTCCAAAAATCTTGTATTTATATTTTAATATACATTCCACCTATTATCCTTATTCTGTTAAGGGAATGCAATATAATTTTAAATAATTCATTTCAAGAAAGGTACATGCTGAGCACATAAGTGACAGTCAGGGAAATAAATCCACAAATTGATGCCATACAATTAGAGAAGAATATAGCACATCAATAATAAGCAGAAGAACAGGAAGACTTACAGAGAACTGATTGGCCATAACTGGTGACGCTTCACATAAGCTAGGAATAATTTGCCATTGTCGGAACTCGCCTCTAAACCCTCTTGATATGCTGCCACTCCTGTTTAGGAATAAATGACGTTCAAATCAATACAAGAAGAAAGAAATTTGTTTGTTCTAAAGGCCAAATGGATAAACCCGCTTGTAAATAATGGTATTCAGGATTATTAGTTGGTAGCTTTCAATTGGAACAAATCATACCCCATCCCACCAAGTGGAACTCCTTGAGATGCAGATGGCTTGCAACTCTCGCGGGTGAAAGGATCAATAGGTGCTTTCTGCAGAAATCAGACAAACAAAAAAAAGTTTGGAATCGTAAGTTTCAACCTACTCGTATAATGTATAATGTACCCACCACACAAAATTAAACATCAATGAATGACCCAAAGAACATAGAATTTGAAATTTACCCTCCCATGAGAAGCCTCTTCCCTAACATATGACCAAATACGTATCCCTAATCGAACCTGGGAATTTTAAAACACAATAGACAATCAGGTGAGATAGAGCGAGATGCAAAATACTAATAAAACCATCTATACATAAATAAGAATATGCAAAGGAATTCCGTGCACTAAACCAATGAGTCCACGTTATTAGTTGTAGTTTTGGGAAAGAGAGAGGGAGAGAGGAAAAACACTTGCCATTTTTATGGCTTCCATAAAAGTTACTCTAAATTCTTTAAGAAGATTGGCATGGCTGTTCAATCTCCTTCTCCAAGCTTGCTCAGGGGGAGCAGAACTATCATAATCAAACTGCAAAAACCATGTCAGGGACACGGATTACATTTAAATAAAATCAACTATCAATATCAATGACATGTGAACGTAGCACCGTGTAATCAACTACTATTAAGAAAAATCACACGCTAAAGTCAAATTTCCAGATAAAGCATCATCACGAAACCAGGACGCCAATTCACAAAAACAACAAAGAGAAACTTAATAAATAAATAAAAACAACACCAAATTTTCAAATGAATTCAGTAATCAACAAAAAAAACAAATTCGCAACCATTTCGACCAGCTAAGGAATAGCATTCTTTTAATTTCCTTCCTTCGGCTAACTGCAACGAGTAGATCGTTCGTGTTTTCCGCCAAGAAAACACAAACATTCAGACTTTAAAATTAAAGTCACAGGCAAACACAAGTTTTTCAGATATCACAAAAGCGCGGCGCCATCAGAAGGCAGAACGCTGATTCACCAAAGTCGGAGAGCAACTTAATAAAGACAACAAAAAAATACGTCATCGAATTTCCAAACTGAATTGAATTATCAACAAAAGCAAATCGCTGTCATGTCAATAAACTTCATAAGAATCCGATATTCCAAAAGTAACAAAGAAAAAAATTATATACCAGCTGCAGAGTAGATTTACTGATATACTCCTCCGTAGGCCACGAATTCTTTCTACAATGAAAAATGTTGCCGCTAACCATGCTTCCACAACACACAACTCTCTCGGAACAACGAGAGAGATCAAACGAGAAAAAGAAACAAACGCACGCTTAGTTCTCCAAGATCGCGCTCACAAAGCGCAGATAAAAAGAAAAAGAAAAGAGCGTGTGTGAGTGCTTGAAGTTGGAGTGAAACAGTTACGAATGAGATCGAATATCTCGTGATTGATCGGAAAAAAACTAATTATCGAATATCACGTGATTGTTTCAGCAGATTCGATTCGGATTTAAGCGCAGCGCAACAGAGCGAATGATGCGTGGCCAGAGGAGGAAACGCCGCTTGTGCAGCCGAGTCCGCGACTCGCTCCTTAAAATCTAACTCGGATCGCTAGTGGGGAGGAAGAGAGAGAACAAAAAAAAGTTTGAATGGAAAAATAACAGGCTTCTGTTCTGGTGGCCACTCTTTAATTGTTTTTTATTTTTCTCTCTCATAATAATTATGATTGAAAATTTGTGTTCGTAAAGTAAAAGTGTGTATATGTATTTGGTGGTGAACAACTTTCGTTTGGATTGAAGTGTAAATCACCATTGTCATTTGCGGGTCTCTTTCACTTCATCACTTTTTTTTATAACGGTCCACCTTGATGTCGGTCTCCAAGACTATACTTTTTCGTATTTTTCTTCTTTAATTATTTAAATATTTTTGTATAAATAAATTATCATTTACTAACTGCTTAAATTACATAAATAAAATAATATGCACACTGTTTGGACACACGTTCTTGACGCAGTTTGACACCGTTCCAACGTGAAAAATTGCGTTTAGCGTCACCAAAAACTCGCACCACTCTCTAAAGTGATTATTTCAATCCACACACGGAAGTGGTCAAATGGAGTTGTTTGTTACGCTCTTTTTTTTTTCGCCAGGAGAGAACGCCAACCATATTTTACAATTTGTTATCATTCTCGTATTTTAACTTTTGACGAGTATTAATATATTATTATAAATGTTATTTTTATAATAAATCTTGCATGTATAAATTGTATTCTTTCGTGTCTTTTATATAAACAATAAAATAGAACATAGTTAATATTATTTAATAACATCATAAATTTAAATTGTATTCTGAGTACTTTATAAAATTAAATTATTTAAGTGAGAGTGATATCGGAGTTTTTTTTGTATTTTAGAATCCTTTTGACCAGAAAATTATAAAATAGGGTCAGTTGATATTTTTTTTAAATTAGGTCAAGTGGTTATCTGGAAGGACGACTTCGCTTTCGCTTTTTTTTTTTTTAAATTAATGTCGTTGCGTCAAATAACGACTTCTATTTAATAGAGAAGTCATGTAACATGACGACTTCACTTTTATTTTATTTTTTCAACTTTTCAGTTTTAATTATTTGTTATTTTTTTTCCTTATTTTATTTTTTAAATATTTCAATTTTTTTTTTTAATTTAACGGTTTTGCTTATTTTTTTATTTTTCAGTTTTGATAAATTTTTTTTTAATTTTTTAATTTTCGTTATTTTTTTTAAACTGAAGAGTTATCGATATTTTTTGAATTTTTGAATTTCTTTTTCAAATTTGGTTAGATATAAAAATTATATTGATTGTATTTGTAATTATTTTTATTTCTACAATAAATTAACTTCATAAAATATATTAGATAATATAAAATTACATAATAAAAATAAACTAAAATTGGATAAAACAATAAATTACTGACGATAAGGACAATTTCCTCTCTGATGTCCTTCATTTCTACAATATGAACATTTACTTCGTCTGTTGGGATTTGGTTGATCCATTTCATTTTGGATTCTATTAGTTGGTGGTCTTCCCCGTACCCTACGACGCATGTTTGGGTTTAGAATGAAATTTGGTATGGTGTAAGTGAACCAATATTCTTTATTCTTAATCGGATGCAATTGTATTTCATATGCTTTGTTGATGTTGTAGAGGCTATAAACTGGATGGATATATGAGGTTAGATCTACATGGGAGAAAGAGCACACAGCTATTACGTGATGACAAGGCAGTCGAAGAGCTTGAAAGTGACCACAATCACACCACCAATCATTTAATCTAACTGTAAAAGACATTGGTAGGCGGTGATCATGTGGAGAAAACATCTCTTGAACTTCAAATTCAGTATTTTCTCTTGAGTATCGACAGACTTGACACATTCTCGCTTGTTGTTGATTTTTTCTAATAATAGCATTAATTTTCTCAGGATACTGGTGGCCTGCTCGTAACATGGAGTCTGCCTTAACCCCTCTCTCAACAAACCATGTTGCGGTCCTTTCAAATGTTGCTTTCCTTGTAATTTAACTTACTTCAAATTCATACACTTTTTAGGTGGATGAACCAAGCAGATCGGAGAAATGATGGTTCTTTATCAGTTAGTGAATTTCGCGTGAAATTTGATCAAATTCGTACAAGACAGGTAATAATTAAGTTACGTAATCATTTATTTTTCTAAATTTGAAATTAATGTCTACAAATTTTTTTAGTTCTTGTGAAGGCCTTATATTCAAAACGAAGTTCGTCGGTTGATTGTGGTTGACATCCCTATAGTGGCTAGAGCAATAGTTCCTATAATTTGCTTCGCGACAGTCGAATTCCATCAGGCGGATAGGGTCATGCGTCAATTTGGTTTAAGACAGAACATCCCGCCTGACCCGATTAACCTCGATCAAGTCCACAGGAATGACTTGAGGGGGAGAAATGAAAGAGATTGGGTGGCACATCATCACCGTTAGATTGCAATTTGGAATGATCAACAAAATCGGCTCATTCAAGGTACATCATTTAGCGGAAACGACCATTTGCGTGATGAAACACCCTACATGCAATGGTATATAAACCACATTATCTGCTATATATCTCCAAATACGGAATCTTCCGATGATGAGGTCAGTTTTACTACAATGTCGTACATCTCTTTATCATGCGTACTTATTCATGAGAATGACCTTGCTATTTATTTTACAGTATGATATGTCACAAGAACCATCCCAACCTGCTTCACAACCCTACACTGGCCATGTCGGGTCTTCTCCAGATTTTATACATCATCCCCAACAATTTTTTGGGCAATCGTGTATGGGTCACAGTAAAATGTTTGGACATCCATACCCTCAGTTTGGCAACCCATCAAACACCCAATTCCAACATGTCCCTTCCTCGTACGGTTTCTTCCCGCATCAGTCATGTTATGGTGCTGGTCCATCACAAATGTTTGACACTTCAACCATGACACCACCATTCGCCTATTATCCAGGATTTTCTTCATCAATGTCATTCCATCCTCCGCCAATGCCTTCTCAAACTTCCCAAACAACGATTCACCATCCCCAATTTTCTCAAAGTCATCAACATGAAGATGAAGATCACAATGAACCACACTAAGAACAACCACCAACACGACCAACCAGACCCAGAAGACGACCTCCATGTGAAACTGGAGGACATGGATGATTTTCTACTAACTTAAATGTTGTATTTTAATTATTAATTAATGTTAAAATATATTAATGTAATGGTTATTTCTATTCTATTAATATTTTTTTACTGATTATTCTTCTAAATCCTAAAAAATAATCAAAATTTATTTATTACGAAAAAAAAATTGAAAAAGTGAAGTCCTCATGTGTGAGGACGACTTCACTTTTTCGTTTCAAACAAACCGGTGCACTGCATAACGACATCACATTTAAAAAAAAAAAATAAGAAATCGGTCAGGGAGATAAAGATATTGCCTCTAATGTTGTTACCCTTCTTGACAACTTGACCTACTTTGGCAAAAAAAAAAATTGACGGATCCATTTTTAAAAATTCAAGTTTCAATAGACCCTAAACTACAAAAAAGCCAATATTGGGTGAGCATATAAACTCTTTTTTAGTCTGATTTATGTTATTAGGCTATGTTTAATAAAATTGAAAAAGTGATTAAAAGTTAAAAAAAAAAAAAAAAATAAAGTTAGTTGTTGAAATAACTGGTAAATATTAATGATAAAAATATATTTGTCAATAATGAGATGTTTCATACAAATAAATCTTAACAATAAATTCTCCTGCAAATTACTGATCTCTTTAAAATAAACAGTTATAGCTAGAAAAACATGTTTTTTTAGTCAATCAATGATTAAATCCCAATTCAATTTTTTGGAAAATTTGGATCCAATGGAATTAATTCCCGAATCAGACCCTCCAATTCAACGTGGATAACTATCGTAACAAATATTTTATGAAACTTATTTATTATAGGTAATATATAATTTAAACTAATATCAACAAATCATTACTTTAAGTGGTATTGAAATTAATTCCTCCTGTAATTTTTTTATTTCTCTATATAAATTAAATTATCAATAATCCTTACCAACAACATAATTCATAAAGAAAAATAGTACTTAAATTTTTAAACTAATGAAGTGTTATTCTAATAGAACTTCGCAATTTCTGTTTCACTCAAATGAGATCTAAACTGAGATATAGAGATAAAAATAGTTTAGAATCTTTAATTTAACTTATTAAGTACGCTCTAGGTAACGAATTTTAAAATTAAAAGGTAAAATATTTATACTTTTTAAAATTGTTATATTCTGTTATTTTCTTCTCTTTAATAGCCGAGGTTGGTGGTGCTGCTCAATAGAAATTTATTTTGCTCGTGGACTTCCTAATGAAGACTACAAGGTCTTAAATAACTAAATATGTCGATATAAATGAAGAAAGTTGTGACAGTAAAAATTTAAATAAATTCCAAACCCGTATTCATGTATATACTAAAATGATAAGATTTACTTGTCGAGTCAAGACCATAAAAATAAAGTTGATTCTTATTTCATAGATATACGTGTGTATATATGCACAATTTAAAAATCTTAGTATAAGATAAGACTAATAATAAGACCATTTTATTATATTTAAGTAGATGGAAATTTGATTTTAGAAACTGATTTTTTAAAATTAAATTAGATTTAAAATTTACTATTTAAGATAGTATTAAAATTATTCAATTTAGTGAAATTTTTTATTTGTTGATTTCATCTCATTATCGAGTCATATAGAATCATTATTAATATTTAATATCATGTTTTATATATATATATATTGATAGAACTTGACAAAACATTTAGAGGCGCCAAATTAAATTTGTTATATATAATTTTTTTTTAGTTTTAGAATTTTTTTTTTCATTTTTTCTCTTCATTTCTTCGGCTTAAAACAAGCATACATAATAGTATAATTCAAAAAAATATGACTATCATTCAATATTATATCATGCTATTATATCATGATATAAACTATGAATACCATTTTGATAAGTCTTTCGTATCTCATCAATTTGATTTGGCGGGTATTGTCAAATTTGAGGACGTTTTTTTCCCGAATCATGTTCTAATAAATTTTTAAATTCATTATATGTAACCCTAGAAAATTTAGAGATTTGTTTTTCATTGTCTTGAATTCTTGGTTCTCATGAAATTTCTTAAGTTTAGTTAATGTAGATGCTTTTTTTTTCATCTTTATCACAAACCTTCCTCTTTCCAAAAAAGAATCAATTCTATTACTCTATATCATAATCTTTCTAATATAAATTTATCACCTCTCACCTCTCACCTATTTAGAAAAAGAAAATTTGTATTCACAAATCACAAATATCACAATGCAAAACATAACAAAATTCATACAACTTTAATTAAATAAGCAACACTATATAAATTCAAAACTTTAAAAATTTTTACTATAGGTAGCAGAAAACATAAAATCCCTAAATTTCATAATTAAGGGTTATAATAATTTGGAAAAAATTATAATTAAGGTTCATACAAATTTCATAAAATAATCCCTAAAATCAAAATTAGGGTTTATACTCATTTGGAATAAACTTAATTTGGGAGAAACATCCTAAAAAGAATTATAAATTTAACATATATAAATTATGATAAGATACTAACCTTGATATGTAAGAGATAATCCGAAAATGTATATTTCAATTTTTGTTTTTTAATCTATCTCTTTTGTATTTATTTCTTTTCACACATTTTCATGATAATTTACATTATAGAAAGTTCTTATAGCTAGAAAAAAAAACTCTAATTTCTTTTATAAATCAATGTCTCCATTAAACTTTTTATTTTATCTTTTATTATATTTTTTTATAATATAAACTTAATATAAATAATATATAAATATAATTTTAAAAAATAAATAAATATATATAAAAAAATAAATTTCAAAAATTTTGAGGGAGCCATGACTATCTGTCATTTAATAGTTCCGTCGTTATATATATATATATATATAACAACTAATACAAACTTTAACTTCCAAACTAAAACTTTTACTAGACTAATCATTGATTTTTCTTTATTTTTTTTATTTCATAGTGATTAGAATTAACTATGAGATAAATTTCAAAGAATATGTGAGAAATATTTAATATAATTTAATAAATAAATTATTCATTACAAATTTTTTATGTACTATTAATTTATGGATAAATATTTACATTTTATTTTATTTTAATTAAATTTATCACTATTTATTATTTTATTTTAATTAAATTTATTATTCGTTACTCTCTTTTATCTATAAATACAAAGTATAAGAAAATACACAACAAACACAATTGTTCATGACGAAGAGTTTTTCGGTATTTTGCTTTATATTATTTTCTTAGGATAATTATACTTTAACCCACTTTTTTATCCATTTTTAACCCATCATTTTTATCATCCTTAAATTATCACATCACATCAATACAAAAAATTAAAATAGATGATCTAAGGGTGGTGAGAATGATGGATTAAAAGTGGATTAAAATATCATTTTCCATTTTTTTAATAGTATTAGTGTTCATAAAATTGAGAAACTTTAGTGCACAAGCCACCAACAAGTCTTTATTAGTTTTTTATCATTTTTCACAAGTATTTTATTATAATTATTTATTACTTTTAGTTATGATAGTTGACAATTTGATATTTTTTAAATACTAAAATAATAATGTTTGAATAGTTTGAATGTTTGATTTATTTGTTTGTCACATTAAATTATGTAAATTGACACTTTGATTTTTAACAATCATATTTACAATAATGTTTAGTAAAATTGATTAATATTTTGATTGTACTCTTATAAATTAATGAGTCATGTTAATCCACTTTAACTATATTGTAATAAATATATAAAATAAATTAAAATAATTAAACATCTTTAAGTGAATCAATCCAATAGCTGACAACAAACTTGTGATGGTTTGATTTGGATTACAAAATTTTTGACTAAAAATAAATAAACCAGTTGAGCATAAACCAGTTGAGCATACTTATTTTTAACATAAAATCTTAAGTCTTAAGTATTTGCAGGTTTCGTCGTTCCCATCGCCTCTCGATTAATGGTTAGGTTTTAATTTGACAATGGAGCCTTTCTCATAGCTAAAAATTAATAAAAATTTTTTAGAATAGAATATTCATTTCTTTTTTCGTGAATTAATATTATCAGTTTTTCTTGATTCAGAGCTCTTAATTTATTGACATTACAAATAAAATATATATATATATATATATATATATATATATATATATATATATATATTTTTTTTTTTTTTATATTTTTTTTTATTTTATATTTTTTTTTATTTTTCTTATATATCTT
>Ga0214544_1001486_pt1:2500-48867 | contig 48867 bp, 46 predicted proteins | sample CNSS3metaG_FD_160074 | JGI IMG/M metagenome (GOLD analysis project Ga0214544, IMG submission 160074) | Root nodule microbial communities from cowpea collected in UCLA plant growth center, Los Angeles, California, USA - CNSS3 | ecosystem: Host-associated > Plants > Roots > Nodule...
AAGTTCTAAGATTTGTGGTTCAAATGTGTTTAAAACATGTTCATTTGGGTTGGTGGTGGTTATAGTTTGCTTAGTACGAATTATGTTGTGTTTTGGTATGATTTTGGTGGTTTTTCGCGTTTGAACAGGGGAGAAACTCTGCAAATTTTGCCCAAGCAAGTCACACTCGCCTGAGCAAAAGTTGCAGAAACTCATCCCTGCTTTGGTTCGAGCATCTCGCTTAGGCGACCAAATTTTGTGTTGAGCGACACGTGCTCTCATTCAGGCGAGAATGGCTCGCCCAAGCGAGGTCACGATGAGACCTATGCGTGTTACGTTTGAATCCTCATCAAGGCGAGGAGTTGTGTGTTTTAGCGAACGAGGGTCTCGCTCAGGCGAGAAGGTCTCGCCTAAGTAAGAGCTCGTGGAGAGCCACTGTTTCCCACTCGCTCAGGCGAGGAAGTCCAGCTTGAGCGAGACAGATGCACTCGCTTGGGCGAAGACCCCTGGCTTAAGTGAGAATGCTGAGAATTCATGCTTGTGTGTATTGTTTGAGCTGGTTTGCTTGATGTTTCCTAAGTTATAGGAATTATATGCATGTGTTTATTGTGTTTGGGCATGAAGGACTAAGTCCATAGGATCTGGGATGTGCTTGGCTTGAGTCGCGAGCAAGGAGTTCGTGATGGGTGGACCGCATGCGGAACGTGAACGATTTAGTTCACTGGAGATACTCTCGTTGGGATGAGTGAACGAGGGAGTTCATCTCATGCTCAACTTGAGAATTCTATGAGCGAGGGAGTTCATAGTAGGAAAGACGGGTATGCGTGTCCGGGTCCGAGCGAGGAGTTCGGATGACGGGCGTGAGAGTCCGTGAAGCAGGACTACAAGCAGGATAGGCTTGTTGGTAGGACCACGAGCGAGGAGGGTCATGGAAGCACATGAAGTCCTAAGATTAAGAGTGCATGCATGAACTCATAGTGGTTATGAGTGTGGGAAAGTGGGTGTTTTGTGAAATAATAAATATTTATGATTTTTCGGATGGGTGTATTTCATATTTTTTTTATACCTATGTGCATAGCTCACCCTATCTGTTTGTGTGTGGCGATGATCGGGTAATTTGTTATCCGGGAGTAGATGATGTTTCAGGTGAGCTAGGAGATGCTTAGTGGCGGAGAGTGGGAGCAGAGTACATAGGATTTTATAAAGACTGTTATTAAATTTTCATGTAATTTGACTTATAGAATTTTACTGTTTTGGCCTATAAAATTGTAAAGGTGACTTTGGATATTTTGAATATTAATAGCGTACTATTAAACTTTAAAGTGTTAAAATTTCCCGCGTTTTACGGAAATGGTTTAATTATAAATGAGGTATTTATTTCTTTTTTGTTTATTTTAGTAATTTTAAGTAATATCCTACAGGGATGTTACAATGGCGGTGTAGCAATGATAATTATACGGTGGTAGTAGTACAATAACATCAATGGTGGTAGCAGAGAGGATGAGAAGAAAAGTAAGGAATGGAGGAAGAGTCTCTGACTATGATGGTAGTGAAGTTAGATGGCAGTGACGAAATCGAAGAAGAAGTCGAAGAAGAAGAAGGAGGAGGGATGAGGAAAAGAGATGAACCAGATCACAATATTTACAGAGGAATTTTTATCTATAAGTAATCAACAATGGATTTTTTGTCAGTAATTACCAACAGAAAATTATTGACGGATTTCTGGATCCATCGAGAAAATTTAGTGAGCATTTTACAAAAAACTCTTATGTTGTTGGTAGACCGTCGATAATTTTAATTGACCAACAAATTTTAAGTGTTTCTGATAAATTTTAGGCATCAATAACATCACTTTTTCTTGTGGTGAGCTACTAAAAATGTAACCGGTGATTATAAGTCATTCAATCTCTATACATTAGCTAATAATAGCTCGAAGTAAAAAGATTAACCAAGACTAACTAAAAAAGAATACATGACAGATAAGCTCAATTACTTCTATTTATTAAAATATTTTAAAATATTTTCCTTTAATTTGTTTACATTTTATATGATATATTTTGTATTAGTTTATTTTATGTATATAATTGACAATTGCATATAAAAAAGTTTTCAATGGAAAAATATTTAGTATTATTTTTTTATTTTTAGAAACCTTTTCAAATATTTTAAATAATTATATTTTCAACTTTTGATTGATAAGATTTGTAATAAGTTTGTTTCTTGGAAAGGAAAGTTGCTTAGTATGATGGAAAGAATTCAGCTAGTAAATTCGGGAATTGTTAGCTTATAGTCTTATACCTTTCAGGTTTACAAATGACCTATTAAACTTCTTCTTGAAATAGAACAATGGATTCAAAATTTTGTTTGGACTGGAGATACACAGAAACGAGGATTGCTCACCGTTTAAGTGGTATATCTATTGTGGTTCTGAGGTGAATGGTGGTTTGCAGATTACTAATATTTAGTTGGAGAATAAAGATAATCTGCTACGTTTAGCTTGGGAGTTTGCTTATGGAAAAATGACTTAGGCTAAATTCATGTGTATTCAATTTCTTAAGTCTTAAGTATCATAAATGTATGTTTTTTAAATCGTCATCAATTTGGTATGGTATTAAGGTGCATATGATGTTGTTCTTGAAAATACCTTTTGGACAATAGGTAAAGGTGATTGTATTAAGCTTTGGAATGATTGTTGGTGTTCTGACACTTGCATATCTAAATTGGCTAGAATTCCTTCTTTTCACAGTGTAAGGTTATACTTCATTGTTCGTTCAACATGGACATGTACTCACTAGAACTTTCCTTCTTTTGTTGCCAATTTATGTGATTTTTCCTCTTTAATGGTTATTGAGGATGAGGATGTGCATTGTAACATCCCTAAGGAATATTATTAATTTTTAATAAGTAAAATAGGAAATAAAATTTAAAACCTCATTTAATATGATATCATTTCCCAAAACATGGGAAATTAAAACTTTACTATAACATAGTTCATGTGCTCGCGATTATAGTATTACAAAATCCATCAAAATCTAACATAATAAATTTTACATCAAAAGTCTAAATATAAAAATCCTTTCAAAAACCCAAGTAGCCCCTGACTTCGCCTCTAAGCATCTCCTGGCCCACCTGTCAAATCATCTGCTCCCAAATAATAATTTATCCGATCATCGCCACACACACACACAGAGAAAGGGTGAACTATGCACAATATATAAAAATATACATGAAATAAATATGCCACCCATCCCAAAATTTACATGACTAAATATTTCATTGTTTTCAATTTACCCATCCATGATCTCATAGTCCTTCATGAGTCATATACATGAACTAGGTCTTGGGACTTTATTGTGCTTCCACGAAACTAACCCATTCGTGGTCCAACCCTATGAGCCTATCCCGCTCATAGTCCTGCCCTACAGACTCCTCGTCTGTAGTAAAACATCCAAGTCTCATACTTGGACCCTGGCACGCACGCAATCACCATACTATGGACTCCTCGCCCAATAGTAGCCGACGGGAACATAACAGTTCCTTGCCCATCGTGCACCCGACACATGCAATCACCATACTAAGGACTCCTCGCCCACTAGTAGCCGACGGGAACTCAACCAGTTCCATGCCCATCATGTGTCCAACCATCAAGCACATCCCAAACCCCTATTGGACTTAGTCCTTCAAGCCCAAACGCCACACCACATGCATGTAATTCCTATACTTAGGATAAAGTAGCCAAATCACACCCACCAGCAAATACAACATGACAAAATCACATAAACTCGCTTAAGCCAAGGACACTCGCCCAAGCTAAGCCCTCAGTCTCGCTTGGGCTAGCTCACCTCGCCTAAGCGAGCTTAAAACAGTAGCATCAACACGCCATCTCGCCTGGGCGAGCCACACATTCGCCCAAAACCACACCCAAACCTCGCCGAAACGAGTATTCAACAAAACACACAAGAACACACTTCCAGAACTCGCTTAGGCGAGCCACTCTCGCCTAGGCGAAAGTGTTAGTCACTCAAAACTCAAAACCTCTCGCCTGGGCGAGATATCGCGCTCAAAACTCTCAAGTTCTCCTTGCGACCTCGCTTAGGCGAGTGCCTCTCGCCTGAGCGAGAGACCATGTCGCTCAACCCTCTTCTTGGTCGCCTAGGCGAGAACCACGAACCAGGACCCAATGTGAGACTCTACAACTCTTGCTTAGGCGAGGTGGACCCTCTTGGGCGAGACTTGCAGGTTTTCGAGTCTGTTCCCGCACTCAAATCACCCAACTTTGCCCAAATTGCACAACCAACAATACCAAAACGACATTTCCCACATTACCAAGCATAAAACAATGACTAGCAACCATCAAACATGTTATATAACCATTTGAAGTCTCAACCCTCGAAATTAAATCAGTATTGCCCATTCAAGTGTAAAACCCTCATCCCTCTCATATAATGTATAAAAGACTTTGAATCCAACATCAAACCAACCAAATGTTCCAATCATATCGTACATGCTACGAGATTCACATCCAACAGAATTCAATTGAAAATCACAATGTTTCAAAATCATAACACGCATCAGAAATTTTACAGGCACAAATGACAACTCCCCTAACCTGGAATTAGTGATCAAAATTGAGAAAGACAGGACCATTGATTCACAATCTCCTTCTTCCTTCAGCCCTTGCACACCCAAAACTCAACTCACACTCTCAATCATGTGCTCCTCTCTATACCAGTTCACCATACTGCCAAAACCCTTCCCTTTACCTAAATTTTGGCTTTTATAGGTGTCTTTAAGATAGGTTTTAAAAATAAAATGAATTTGGGCTTAGTGTGGGTTTTAATTCCTCTTCAATGTTAATTATTTGGTGGTTTGGCTACCCCATTCTGGGTTCTCTCTACCTTTCCACATTCATTTCAAACTAAGTTTAGTAAAAATAAAGGTTAAGTTCTGTCTACCAAGGTTTAAACTCGTGACCCTCCACTCACAATGCCAAATCACAACCACTATGAAAATTCACATTTGGTGATACACTCCAATCAATTTAAGTCTACATTACCAATTCCATAGTCATACATATTATTAAAAATAAATAATAAAACAACAACACATAATTGGCATACATAGGACTCGAACCCAAGTCCTCTCATACAAACCAAGTACTCTCAACCATTTGAGCTAGCACTTTTCCACATCACATTAAACAATAATTAATGCCATAAAGGCATTTTCTACCCGCATTTATTAATTATTTATTTATTTAATTAATTAATTTTCACGGGTCTTATAATTCCCCCACCTTTAGAAGTTTTCGTCCTCGAAAATAGGACTTACCAGCAAAGAGGTGAGGATAAGACTTCCTCATGTAATCCTCCATCTCCCAAGTCATCTCTTGGGTTGCCTCGTCCCAGAGAACCTTCACCGTCTTCACCTCCTTGCCTCTCAGTTGCTTGACTTGAGTATCCAATATGCGAACCGGTCCAACTGGCATAGTCAGATCCTCGCGTACTTATACCTCATCTGACTCCAAAACATGATCTGGACTTGCAATGTATTTCCTCAACTGTGAGACATGGAACACATTATGCAAGTTGGATAGGTGAGGTGGTAAAGCGATCTCGTACGCCGCTGCTTCTATTCTTCGTGTAATCTGATAAGGCCCTATAAATCTCAGAGTTAACTTCCTTGATTTAAGAACCCTTCCGATACCTGTGGTTGGCATCACCCAGAGGAATAAATGGTCTCCTTCATCAAACTCAAGTGGCCGTCTCCTCTTATCCGCACAGGACTTTTGCCTACTCTGAGTTGCTCTCATCCGATCTTAGATTAACTTGACATTACTAGTCGTCTGTTGCAGAAATTCAGGACCAAGCACAAAGGCTTCACCATCTTGATACCAGCACAATGGAGTTCTACACCTCCTTCCATACAATGCTTCATAGGGCGTCATACCAATACTAGAGTGGTAACTATTATTGTAGGTGAACTCCACCAACGGTAACATGTCATTCCAGTTTCCCATGTGATCCAACACACAAGACCTCAATAAGTCTTCTAGAGATTGGATGGTCCGCTCAGACTGTCCATCCGTCTGAGGATGATAAGCTGAGCTCATCCTCAGCTGTGTGCCCAAAGCCGCCTGCAATGATTGCCAAAACCATGATGTGAATCTAGGATCGCGGTTTGACACTATGCTCTCGGGTACTCCATGCAATCTCACCATTTCTCGCACATACAACTCTACTAACTTGTCCATCGACCACTTCTTATTCATAGGTAAGAAATGTGCACATTTTGTCAGTTTGTCTACTATCACCCAAACTGAATCATGACCCTTTGTCGACCACGGAAGATGTGTCACAAAATCCATAGAGATACTGTCCCACTTCCACTAAGGTATGTCCAGTGGTTGCAGGGTACCTCCCGGCCTTTGGTGTTCAATTTTGGCCTTTTGACATACTAAACACTGAGCCACAAAGTCTGCTACGTCTGTCTTCATACCATTCCACCAAAATGACTCCTTTAAATCCTTATACATCTTGGTCATACCTAGATGTACGCTAAGACGACTCTGGTGGCCCTCCTTCAGAATCTGCCTCCTGAAATGAGGTCCTCCTGGTACGCACACTCTACCTTTAAAACGCAGAATGCCATCCTCTCCCATCTGATAATCCTTCCCTTTCTCTGTGCCTAACCACCCCACAAACTGTTGCAATTCCAGATCGTGTCCTTGAGCCACACGAATTTCATTCAAAAATTCATTAGTGACTTTTAGTAAGTTGCACTGTATCGAGTCTTGCCCAAACTGCATCCCCAGATTCATATCTCAGAGTTTCTCAATCAACTCTAACTCTTTTATCATCATGCAAGACACATGTATCTTCTTCCGACTCAAAGCATCGACTACAACATTTACCTTGCCCGGATGGTAGAGCAATTCAAAGTCATAGTCTTTCAAATACTCCATCCACCTACGCTGCCTCATATTCATCTCCTTCTAGTCAAACAAGTATTTCAAACTTTTGTGATCGTTGAATACTCGGAATTGAGAGCCGTATAGATAATGCCTCCAAGACTTAAGAGCAAACACAATGGCGGCGAGCTCTAAGTCATGAGTCGGGTAATTCTTCTCATGCACCTTCAGTTGACGAGAAGCATATGCCACGACCCTCTTTTCTTGCATCAATACACACCCTAGACCTTGATATGATGCATCACAGTACACCTCAAACATCTTCTCGGTATCCGGAATTACTAGCACTGGAGTGGTAGTCAAACACTTCTTCATTTCCTTAAAGCACTCTTCACACTGCTTAGTCCAAGAGAACGATTGATCTTTTCTTGTCAACTATGTCAAAGGGTTCACCTTCTTTGAGAACCCTTCCACGAATCTCCTGTAATAACCTGCCAAGCCCAAGAAACTTCGCACCTCTGTCACTGTTTTAGGCCTTTTCTAGTTAAGCACCGTTTCAATCTTAGCCGAGTCTACTGCAATACCCTTAGCTGAAATGACATGTCCAAGAAATTGTACCTCCTCTAGCAAAAACTTGCACTTGGACAACTTCCCGTACAGTTAGTGTTCCTTGAACACATTCAACACTACCCTCAAGTGATCAGCATGTTCCTCCCGTGTCCTCGAGTAGATAAGAATGTCATCAATGAAGGCGACAACAAACTTATCCAACCAAGGTCGGAAAATCCTATTCATGTAATCCATGAATACTGTCGGTGCATTCGTCACTCCAAATGGCATAACCACATATTCATAGTGGTCGTATCGTGATTTGAATGCTGTCTTTTGCACATCCTCCGGCCGCACTAGAATCTGGTGGTATCCCGACCTCAAGTCGATTTTAGAGAACACCCTTACGCCCTTCAACTGGTCTAGTAAGTCGTCGATCCTTGGCAGCGAATATTTATTTTTAATAGTCAGCTTATTCAGCTGCCTATAATCCACACATAGTCGCGAACTCCCTCCCTTCTTCTTCACTAACAAAACTGGAGCTCCCCAAGGTGGCGCGCTCGATCGAATAAATTGCTTCTCCCATAGTTCCTTAATTTTCTTCTTGAGTTCTGCAAGCTCAGCCGGTGCCATTCTGTATGGAGCCATAGACACTAGACCCGCACCAGGTATTAAATCAATGGTGAAGTCGATGTCTCTACTAGGCGGCAATCCTGACACTTCATCTGGAAATACATCCGCATACTCATTAGCCACCGGTATAGATTGGATCACCTCTGCTGCACATTTCTTCTCTGGCTTGGCCACCACCATAAAACACATGGCCCCATCTTGTAGTGCTTTCACAGCTTCCCGAGTTGATATTAATTCCAACCCTTCATGTTCTGGGAATACCAAACTGCGCCGTCCACAATCAATTTTGATGTGATTGTTAGACAACCAGTCCATCCCCAATATCACATCCAGTCCCTCCAAGGGCAAGCACACCAAGTTCACCTTGTATTTGTGACCTGCCACCACCATTGAACACCCAACACAGACTGAACTAGTAGCTACTTGGCCCGAGGAAGGAGTTGAAACAAGCAACTCACACCCTAAGTCACGTGTCACCAGACTCAATCGCCCCACACAAGCATTAGAGATAAAAGAATGGGTTGCGCCATAATCAAATAAAACCAGGACATCATGCCCCATCAGTGAACAAGGTTGTAATATCAGGTTACCTAACTAAGTAGCCTCAGTAGATGTCATAGAAAAAACCCTCCCAGCCGCCCTAGCTCGTTCTGCTGGCGAGGCTGCTACTGGTTTCTTCGCACCAGGACTCTTCTTCTCAGGGCAATTGTTTGCAAAATGACCCAGTTTGTCACATATGAAGCACTTGCGACGGTCACCGGATCCCCCTACACCACCAGTCAGTTGTGGGCAATTTCTCTTCAAATGGGGTCTGCCACACTGATAGAAAGTGGGACCCTGAGACGTCTGTGGTCGGCTGTACGGCTTCTTCATTTGCCGCGCCTCTGCAACATTCCTCTGATGTCTACTCACAATTGGCCCAGGGCCCTTCTCCAGATGCTCGGCACTCTTGGCCTGTTCCACCAAGACGGGAAATCTCCTCTCTCGTAAGGGAGTCACCACCTTCTTAAGCTCATGTTTGAGTCCTCGCTCAAACTTCTGACATCTCCATTCTTCAGTAATGTTCTGCGAGTAATATCTCGCCAGATGCTCAAACCTGTTTACGTACTCCTACACTGTCATATCCCCCTACTACAGTGCGAGGAACTCTGCCTCCCGGTCCTGTCTGGTTATGTCGGGGAAATATTTCTCCAGGAACCACGTCCTGAAGCTAGTCCACTCCACCTGTTCATCTCGGGTTTGCATCTGTTGTTGCATTCCCATCCACCAATACTTCGCGTCGTCGTTCAGCAGATAAGTGGCGAAAAGTAGCTTCTGCTCATCAGGGCAATTCATCACTTTAAAAATCTTCTCACACTTGCAGAGCCAAGCATCCACTTCATCCGGAGAGACCTTGCCATTGAACTCCGCTGGTTTGTGGCGCAAGAAGTCCTCCACAGTTGGCACCCTAACATGTGCACTGGTCGTCCTAGGATGCGCTGCCACCGGTGTTTGCATCGCATCCACCATCCGATGAATACCCTCCGCAATGTCATCAGCACCACTATTCCTCCTCCTCCTGTTAGCAGTCATAGCCTAGATACGCCACATTACAACTTTTAAAACCAATTCCCTTAGTTAACCAAAACCACTAATATCTTACTCACATACAACTAAATCACACACACAATCAAACGATAAGCTCACTTCCCAAAAGCCCCAAAATATTTTTAAACTATTTTCAAAACATTTGCTCTAATACCAATTGTAACATCCCTAAGGAATATTACGAATTTTTAATAAATAAAAATAGAAAAGAAGATTAAATACCTCATCTAGTAAAATATCATTTCCAAAAAACATGGGAAATTTAAACAAAATTATAATTGTAACATAGTCCAAATGTTCACAATTATTCTATTACAAAATTTACCAAAGTTCAACATAATTAAAGTTACATCAAAATCTTAAAACAAAAAAAAAATGCTTTCAAAAGCCCAGGTAGTCCCTGCTCTCCGCCTCTAGACATTTCTTGGCCCACCTGTCAAATCATCTACTCCCGGATAACGAGTTATTCGATCATCGCCACACACACACAGAAAGGGTAACCTCAGAATTTGGGCTTAGTGTGGGTTTTAATTCCTCTTCAATGTTAATTATTTGGTGGTTTTCCAACCCTCTTGGCTGCCCAATTCTGCTAGGTTCTCTCTACCTTTCCACATTCATTTCAAACTAAGTTTAGTAAAAATAAAGGTTAAGTTCTGTCTACCAAGGTTTAAACTCGTGTGACCCTCCACTCACAATGCCAAAGCACAACCACTATGCAAATTCACATTTGGTGATACACTCCAATCAATTTAAGTTTACATTACCAATTCCATACTCATACATATTATTAAAAATAAATAATAAAACAACAACACATAATTGGCATACATAGGACTCAAACCCAAGTCCTCTCACACAAACCAAGTAGTCTCAACCATTTGAGCTAGCACTTTTTCACGTCACATTAAACAATAATTAATGCCATAAAGACGCTTTCTACCCGCATTTATTTATTAATTAATTAATTAATTAATTTTCACAAGTCTTACACGCAGTGCAAATCTGGTTGGTTTTGCTGGAGCTTTCATGGCTTGCTTCGTTGCTGAATGCGTGGAGGTTGATGGCGCTGCTAGTGCGCGTTTCTGGTGGTTGACGGTGATCTGTTGCTGTTTCGCAGTTCAGGTGCAAGAATCAATGGAAGACGGTGGCGCTGCTTATGCTGCAGGCGTGGTGGTGATGCTCGCAGTGGCGCTTTCCGCTCTAGTTTATGGTGGCGAGAAGAAACAGTGGTGATGGTGCACGAAAATGGTGATTGCAGGTGCAAAGATGGTGGCAGCCATGGTGGCGCGTTGGCTGAAAGTGCAGGTGTTGCTGGAAGATGATGCGAGGTGCAACGATGAAGAAGGTGGTGGCTCACGGTGATCCGACGAACGGTGAGAATGGCGGCTGCCGGAATGGTGATGGTGGGAGAGGAGAAAAATTAGGGTTAGGGTTTCATGTGTGAGATGGAGAAGATGATGACGTGGTAGTGTATGGTTGGCCAATTTAGTGAGTGGAGGATTGCCACATGGCATGATCTGGTTGAATGTAGTTTAAGTGGTAGGAGGGGTGCAACTTAGTAGAAACTAGGGATGCAGAACAGGTTTTTGTGGTCCACTTGCAAGAGGAGTGTGTAAATAAAAATTGGGGGTGCATTTAGCTCCTGACTATTTCTTTCCAGAATTTGCTAATTTTGGACTTATTTTGTAACTTTGAATATTTCAAATCCACACTTTTAATTACCCAAATTAAACTTCACTGCATTAACAAACATTAGAATATCCAATAATATTTTATGCAACTAAAATCAATATTTACGCCATTTTTAACTTACATACTCAATAAATCCAATAATCACAAATTCTAATTAAATCAATCCTTAAGCACAAAAATTCTATTAAATCCCCAAATTTAAACATTAAATGAGGGTAAAAATTTGAACTCATCAATCCATGCCATCAACATGGAGTTCACCATCCACCAATCTTCGATATAAGTTGATTCATCCTTTGGCTTGGTTATAGTACCGTCCATTAATGCTAGTTTCTTCTTTGCTTGTAACGCATTTCGTATTGCCCTTGCCCATTCTTCATAGTTGTCTCCTTTCAGTTGTTTGAGTGTAATCAACATCCTTGGATTGTCTCATAGATGCATATAATAAGGAGATATAATCGTTGTATCATTTCCAACCCCCTCAATGTCCTTCTTTTTGTCATCACCTAACATAATGATATTGCCTCAAGAACTCAAGATTTGTGTCTTTGCTTTTCTTAAGTTAGGTCAGTCAACCTTGCTCTTGATACAATGTAAAAAGAGAAGATGGAGAACTGTTTTTTGTGTTTTATTCCAAGGACCTAAGCCTATAATATATACAAGAATTAACCACAACCCAACACAATGTTCACGTTTTGAATTTTCTTAACGGTCCACACGTAGTTTTGCAGTGTTATTTAAGTTAACAATTTGATTTTTTTTAAATATTAAAATGATGATGAATAATGTTGGAACATTTTAATTATACTATTATAAAATAATAATTTAGATCAATTTACTACTATAATAAATATATAAAAAAAATTATAATTAAGTTATAAAAATTTTATTCACAAAAATGAGTGAATTAAACTAATTAATTTTTAAGTCAATGCCTAGTGAGTCAAGATTAAACTAATTAATTTTTTAGTCAATGTCCAGTGAGTCATCGTATTGATTCACTTTTAACACCCACAAATAAAGTCTTCACCTTTTAAATTTTCTTGACCGTGTCCACACTCAGCATTCCTTGGAGATATTTTTGTTCGTCTTTGTCTTTTAATTACCAAGTAGCCATCACCCAGTTAAGTTAAGACCCAACCACATTGTTTATGAAACCAAAATCAATGGAGAGTTTTGAAATGCTGGGTGTATACCTTTGCTTCCTCTGTTTTTTATCCATGTCCTCCACTCTGGAGATGATTACTCCGACCCAACCCCTGAGAGATAGTAAGAATGAGAATGAAACTCTTGTCTCAACAAATGGAACCTTTGAAGCAGGATTCTTCAGCCCTGAAATTGATTCCCTTAGGCGTTACCTAGGAATTTGGTACAAAAACATCTCCCCCAGAACGGTTGTTTGGGTGGCCAACAAAGAAAACCCACTTCTAGACCACTCTGGAGTCTTAAAAATTTTTTATGGGGATGTTTATATCACAGACGGCACAGGAGCCATAATATGGTCCCCAAATAACACAGCATACGATTCAGTCGCTATGGAGTTGTTGGAATCAGGAAACATGGTTGCGAAAGATGTTAATAACAAGATTTTATGGCAAAGCTTTGATTACCCTGATGATACTTTACTTCCAGGAATGAAACTTGGAATGGACTTGCGAACTGGTCATCAACGAGCTCTAACATCTTGGAGATCCTACAACGATCCTGCTCCAGGTGAATTTTCATTTAGGGTTCATACTGGTGGCCTTCCTCAAATAGTTATCACAAAGGGTTCTAGTGATGACATAGCTAATAGAGCAGCAGTTTATAGACCAGGGTCTTGGAATGGTCTTAGTCTGAATGGAGGAGTAGCAGGAGAAAGAATTTACCCGTTAATCAAATCCCTTTTTGTTATGAACAAGGATGAAATCTCGTATGAGATTCAAGCCTTGGATAGTTCAACTCTACTGAGAAGCAGATTGCTCCCTGATGGACATCTAATACGATTTATATGGTTAGATGGGTATAAAAGATGGGACACGGTATACGCTGCTTCATTTGATGAGTGCGAGAGATATGATATGTGTGGTGCAAATAGTATTTGCATTGGGAGTGGAGCACATCAACACTGCGAATGCTTGGGTGGATTCCAAACCTACTTTTCAGAATCAACTTGTTATCGAACTACACCTCCAGATTGCAACCAGGGAGATAGTTTTCAGAAGTACGAAGGGGTGAAATTGCCAGACACATCTTCATCTTGGTACAGTGACACAATCAGTGTTGACGAATGCCAGAAATTGTGCTTGACTAACTGCTCTTGTACTGCATATTCTCATTTGAATACCAGTGCCAACGGAACAGCCTGCGTGTACTGGCTTCATGACATTGTTGACGTCAGGACACTACCAGAGAATGGACATTATTTTTATTTGCGAATTGCACCTTCAAAATTTCAAGGTATTTTTTAAGCCTTAAATATCTCCTAACCCATTCCTTAAAAACAAACTTTTTTTTTTCCTTTTCTCCCCAATTTATTGATTTTGAATTCAACCAGAAATTATTCACATGTACTAGAATTTCTATATATTTCTGTTTCTGTTTTTATGTTTTATATTACTGTAATTGTGTATCTGTTGATTATTAGTTGATTATGTTCTTATAATCTTTCAGGTCACGCCTTCAACATGCAGAAAAGAGGTACTATATTCATCATCGCCATCATAATTGTGTGGCTGTTGATTATTATGTTCTTAATCTTTCAGATCAAGCCTTCGACAGGAGGAAGATCGGAGGAATTGTAGTAGGCGGTACTATATTCATCATTGTTATTGTAGTATTTGGGTTCATATTTTTTCTCAAGAGGAATAAACTCAAGCAATCAGGTGAACTCATCGTAATTAAATATTATTATAGTAATTTATTTGTACTTACTAATTTATTTTTTATATTTAGTTCACTTTAGTTTGGATTTTTATATTGTTTTAGATCTCTATTTTTTAGAAAAGACTTCATAAATGTCCTCAATTTTGCGGAAAGGTTTATTTATGACTATTTTGGTTAAATTAGCATTAATATTGTTTGGAAAGTGCACTTGTAAATCTAAATTTAAATTTATTATACGGTTAAATCTAAGTTTATCATAAGTTTGTCATGTGATCATCTTTTACAACATCTTCTACTATAAAGGTGTCATATCTCAAAATCACACTTGTTTCAAAATAAAAGATGACCCATATTTTAAAATGTTATAAACCTTCTAAATTGTTTTAATTAAGTAAATAATAAATATAATAAAATGACTAAATATAGAAATCAAATTACTAATTAAAGTTATATTTTACTTTAAAATGAAAAATAACGGAATGAAATAACAACTAATCTTATTTTCTAGGTTTTGATTTTTGTTACATTTTATATAAGATTTTTTTTGTTATATTTTTGTTTTGCATAAGATCTGATATATTTTTAAGCAGCAGAAACAAACTATTGGACGGACAAGAACAAGAAAAATGACATTGATTTACCAATGTTCGACTTTTTATCCATCTCCAATGCTACAAATAACTTTTCTGAGAGTAATAAATTGGGACAAGGGGGATTTGGACCAGTGTACAAGGTATGAAATTAAATTTTAGCTATCATTCATCTTAGCATAAATAACTTTCAATATTTTCAAAATTATTGTCAGGGCATATTATCAGATGGGCAAGAAATTGCAGTTAAGAGGCTTTCAAAAACTTCGCGACAAGGTTTGGACGAGTTCAAAAATGAAGTAATGTTGATTACAAAACTTCAACACTGCAATCTTGTAAAGCTTCTCGGTTGTTCTATTCAGCAAGATGAAAAGATACTAATTTATGAATTCATGCCAAATAGAAGCTTGGATTACTTTATTTTTGGTGGGGCTTGGTGGAATCTAATTTTTCAAATTGTTTTGATATTTTCAATCAAATTGTTATGCTAACTTGGCAGTGAATATTCTCAGATTCAACAAGAAGTTCATTAATAGGTTGGGCTAAGAGATTTGAAATTGTTGATGGAATTGCCAGAGGACTCCTCTATCTTCACCAAGATTCTAGACTAAAAATCATTCATAGGGATCTCAAGACCGGTAATGTTCTTCTTGATAGTAATATGAAATCAAAAATATCAGATTTTGGTATGGCTAGGACATTTAGCCCGGATCAAGATGAAGCAAACACAAATAAAGTGATGGGAACATAGTAAGTTTTTCTATATTTGTGTTCTTTCCCTTTTACAAAGAATTATAAATTCTCGTGTCAAGTCATGTTTTGGTGCAGTGGTTATATGTCTCCCGAATATGCTGTACATGGATCATTTTCAATCAAATCAGATATATTCAGTTTTGGGGTGATTGTATTGGAGATAATCAGTGGGAGGAAGAATAGAGGATTTCGTGACCCACACAATGAGCTAAATCTTCTTGGACATGTAAGTTTAAAATGGAAAATTGTACCCTGTACATGAGTTACAAATGATAGTGTTGGTGAAAGCATGTTAAATTATCGTTTTTAAATACAGATCTCGTAACAGCAATCCACTAACAAATTGTAATTGAAACAAAATAAAAAATTCCTAAACAATAGACATTAACATAATTGAGTTAAAAATAAATAGTTTTCTAAAAGCTTGGCTAAATAGCAGGAAAAAAATTGTTAAACAAATTCCTGACACACGTTGGTGCACATGTTCAACTGGTAGGTTTATTTATGGAGTGTATTTATTAGGAAGAGTTTATATAAGTATGTGACCTTAGAACTCCATATTAGAATTCACATCACTTTTAATCTAAAATCTTAAGATCATGAATTTATGGATTTTTTCTCTTATATGATATTTAACTTTGTTTTTATTCAATGTGTAACTTAGACTTACACTTGGATATTCTCAACATCAATACCATTAGTAATGATCCAAGTATGAGTCTAAGTCTCACATTAGATAGAAATGACAAAATTAAACATTATATAAGAAAAACAAAACAAACTCATAAACTCAATGTTTTGAGATTTTAGATAAAGTATTCTGTCAATTTCTTATATTAGTTTGACTTACGTAACATATATATATATATATATATATATATATATATATATATATATATATATATATATATATATATATATAATCTCTTCCTGATAAATTCCCTTAAAAGAAAAAAAATGAAACGCCAAGATCCTTCTTGAAACGATGAACATTGTTTGATTAAGTTTCCAACAAGAAAATGAAATTATCTATTAACATTGTTTCAATTATTCTTTTTCACAGGCATGGAGACTATGGATTGAAAAAAGGCCCATGGAACTAATGGATGGCTCGGTGAACAGTCAAGTTGAACTATCAAAAATGTTAAGATATATTCATATTGGTTTGTTATGCGTACAACATAGATCAGAGGATAGGCCAACCATGTCTTCCGTAGTTTTAATGTTGAATAGTGAAAATTTATTGCCTGAGCCAAGTCAACCTGGATTTTACCCAGGAACAAATAAGTTGACCATGACAGATTCTTCTCCAAGAAATTATGATGTGTATTCTCTCAACAAAATATCTGAGACATTATTTGAGGCAAGATAGAAAAGTTTCCTACCACAAATCTCTACTAGTATTACTATTATGTGTGCAAGAATATTATTCAATTTGAATGTGAGATCACAATTTTGTAATCATAACATGCTATAATTTGTTAATAAATAGTTGGACAGAAACTCATGTAACATTATATTTTTCAAAATTATATTCAAATATAAAAATTAATTTTAAAGCAAATTTGAACCAATAAGGATATTTTACATCAGTGAAAAAAATTGGTGTAAACAAATGCAATTATAATTTTGTATTGAATTATATATTACATCAGTTATTACTAAAACTGACATTCTACATCGACTAAATAAACAATTGATGTAGTAGGAGTGCAAGTAAAAAACAAATTACTAGAATAGTTTAGTATCCATCTGATCTAATATTGTCCGATAGGAAAAAAAAATCTTAAATGACATTCTACATCAGTTCTTACAGATCGATAGTAGTTGTTGGAGAAAAAATAAATTCTAACTACACATTCTACATCAGTTTTATGAAGGAATCGATGTAATAACTTGGCGAGCAAAACAAATATCTTTTATTTGATACTACATTGATTGTGTTGGGGAAATGATGCAGTAACCCCAATCAGCTTTGATGTGTGCCCCCTCCTTCATTGCGAATAATTTTTGTTCACATGTTTTTATCTTCTGTATCTCACCTCTCTAATAGCCAACTCTAAGCATATATTATCTTCTCTATCGGTGCTTCATTCAACCATTGGTTCTTTAGTGTTATTCTCCATGGTTTCGTGTCTTCTCCTTAGATTTCATTCTCCACACCTCTATGCACCCCTCTATATATGTCCTCACCTCCACAACACCTCGCCTTTACATGCCTCTCCGCCTCTACCACGTCTCTACATCTCCGCACCTCCTTATCTCTATCATACCTCCATGCCTCTACCGTGTGCATCGCCTCTCTACCTCGTGCTTGTTAGTTCTCAAGTGACTATTCATCAAAGTCCCACATCGAGAATATGAAGAAAAGAGTAGCAGAAAAATATTATAAAAGTAAAGTGTTGGTTTTGAAGTTGTCACTGCAACTTAATAGGTCTCTTAGGTGTATGAGGAGACTTGGGTAGTTGTGTGTCATTGGAAAGTTCGCAACTTTTACTAGAAAAATTGCATTATGAAGGGTTTGCAATTTTACAAAAATTGCACTATGAAGGGTTTGCAGTTTTGGTCTATAAAAAATTGTAAGAAGGTTTGCAATTTTTTCTAGAAAAATTGCACTTGGGTGATAATACTTATTGTTGAGTGTTTGTGAGTGTTTGTGGATGTAGGCCTTGAGGTGCCGAACCACGTTAAATTTCCTGTGTGCTTTTATTTATTTGGTATAATTAGTCGTATAGTACTCAGTTTAGGGTTAGGGTGTCAAATAGGTACCTGGTTTTAAAAAAGTGTCAATTGCCTCTCAACTTTTGAAAAAATGCTTCAATTAGGTCCCTTTCAGACAGAGTTGACTAACGCCATTAGTCAACGTGTCACATGTCAGTATGTGGTTTTTTTGATTTTTTTTAAAATTTTTTTAAAATTTTTAAATTTTTTTTTTATTTTTTGAAAAAAAAAATGCCACGTGTCAATTCCTTGTGTGTGACACGTGGCATTGTCAATGCCACGTGGCATTGTTAGTGCCACGTGTCAGTATCACTATCAGATGCCATTGTGTTGATTTCGATTTAGTCCCCATATATTTTTTTTGTTTCAATTTAGTACCTAAGTATGTGTATCTGAGTCAATTTTGTCCCAATTTTTTTTAATAATTAAAATCCATTTTTTATAAAATGAAAAGTAATTATGTATAAAAGTTTAACAAAAATTAAGTATTTGATATTTATATCAAAATTTAGTGGTAAAAGTCATTTTTAATAATAAAAAAAAATTAGTATAACATTCAAACCAATAGAAATTTTTTGTTTAAAATTAGTAAGAGACAATATTGTTCTATTTAAAAAAAATTAACAAAACATGAGTACTTAATAAAAAAGTAATTAATAAAGTAATATGTTAAAAAGTCGTTTTTAATAAAAAATATTAGTATAATATTTATATAAATAATAAATTTGGTCTAAAATTGAGAGGAACAATATAAATATTAGTACTTAATTTTGTAAAAATATTTATACTTAATTATTTTTAATCTTATAAAAAATGGATTACAAAAATATTTTAATTATTAAAAAAAATTGGGACAAAATTGAATCAGATGCACATACTTAGATACTAAATTGAAACAAAAAGACATATATAGAGACTAAATCGAAATCAACACAATGACATCTGATAGTGATACTAACACGTGGCATTGCAATGCCATGTGGCACTGACAATGCCACGTGTCACACACAAGGACTTGCACGTGGCATTTTTATTTTTTTTTCAAAAAATTTAAAAAAAAATTAAAAATTTTAAAAAAAATATTTTAAAAATTTTAAAAAAATCAAAAAAAATCAAAAAAACCATAGACTGACACGTGGCACGTTGACTAACAGCGTTAGTCAACTCTGTTTGAAAGGGACCTAATTGAAGCACTTTTTCAAAAGTTGGGATGCAATTGACACTTTTTTTAAACCGGGTACCTATTTGACACCCTAGCCCCAGACTAGGTATTATACGACTAATTATACCTATTTATTTTTCTGCTCTTATTTGTGGGTGTGCTTCCGCTTGAAGAGATTATTATTTTTAGTGCGTGATTTCCCAACAGTGCTTAACTACTAAAGTCAGTGTCATCATACCCTGGGTCAAGCATTATTTCCATTGGCGATTTTAATTGTTGGTTGTCGCTTCCATTGGTCTCCCTAAACTATCACCAATCCCCCTACCTGATAACGATGGTCTTCCATTGCTCATTGGGGTTCACCTTGGTGTTTGTTGAGAACTATCCTTCCTACTGCTCAGCCATTTGTTCAGCTAGCTGTCTAACTTGAATCTCTAGATTTTCTATGGATCCCTTTGTGTTTTTCTTGTTTGTTGTTGACACTAGAATGAATTGTGTCAATGTATCTTCCATCTTGGACAATTTTTCTTGTTGCACAGGTTGTTGACTCTAATGTGGTGCTTGTTGTGGTTGTCTTGATGCAAGTCTAGCTTCTTGTTTCCATCCAGAAAATTGATTTTGGTTATTTTTCCATCTTGAACTCTAGTTGAAATTATTACCATAGTTGTCTGGCCTTCTCTAATTGCTCATATAGTTAGCTTGCTCTTCTTGAAGTGGTTCTGTCATCGAGCAGTGACCATTAAGATGATTTCCAACATTGAAATCACATGTCATTACCTACTGAGATGAATTTTGTGTAGATGCTCCATTCTGCATATTTTTGTCATATGATTTTTTAGCTCCTCCATTTGTTGTGAGATAAGGTTATTTTGAGCCAAGATAGCATTTTTTTTGTATCTAATTGCATAATTCCCTTCTTCTTCTTTTTTGCTAGCTCTTATCATGTTGTGCCTTATAATCACAAACAATTAAAGCTATTATGATTGTCATGGCTTCTTCAGCACTCCTTGTCATCATGGATCCACTTGCACAACCATCTAATAATATATTTATGTGTGGTTTCAGCCCATTGTAGAACATGTTAGCTAAGCTACATCATCAAAGCCATGGTTAGGGCATTTTCTAAATAATAACTTGAATCTTTGTCATACTTCACATAGTGGCTCATGATTCCTTTGTGAGAAGGTGGAAATAGCTTATTTGGCTTCAAGTATCTAGTTGGAGGAAAGAACTTGGCTAGGAACTTTTTTTCAACATCCTCACAACTGGTCAAGCTTTGATTGGGGTGAGATTGCTTATTGCTTTTGTTTCCTTCTTGCATCCCTTTATATTTTAGGGTCAAGTAGCAAGGTTTGATTTTGTTTTCTTCTTTGCATACAAGAACAACTTAAAAACCAATTGAGCATAACAAAGTATACAATAAATAAAAGAATATAATTGAATATGTTAATGTTATCTACACATATTTATACAACAATCTAATCTGATTAAAATATTTATCTTAGCCAAATCCTTGACAATGGTGCCAAAACCTTATTGATTGTTTAGTTCAAATTAGTTCTAGCAAGTGTATTGGGTGCATTTATAGTATTAATCAAGTGTCGTATCTATAGGGATTTGTTTGGATCATCCAACATTTAAATCTGAATTACATTCAATGGAATAGTGTTGTTGTAATTTTAATGAGTATTTAAACAAAGTTAATTGAGTTTTAAGAAATGCAATAGTAAAAATGTGTTGAGCTTAGATTTCATTTGACCTTCCTTTGTTGCACTATTATTAATCATTATTATTTAATTATATAGATCATTCAATGTCTTGGGAATTCTCTAAGGTAATTCTAGATCCATCCCTAACATCTAGAACCAAAAGACTTCAAAATTAGTGTGATTCCTCAACTCTTGATTAAATGAGTCTTTGCCTTAAGTACAAGACTTTGTATCCAACTAGAGCCTTAGATATATTCCTAGTATCTAAAGGTAGGAGGAGATTTGATTGGACCATAATTTAAGATTATTCACATCACCTATGTCTCTAGAAAAACTATTCTAATTTAATAGAGAATATACCTAAAGAAGTTATGGAAGTGATATCCTAAATTAAGGTTATACCTTATTTTTATAGAGTTCCAAGTCAGCGTTTAGCTTCATTTAATTGGTTCTTAGTAACAAGGGTTTCCTCCAAGGTGGTTTTCCTTTCTAACTCAACCCTTTGTCCTAGTGGTCAGCACTTGAGGTTACCTCCCTTGGAAAGTTTATATGATGGCTTATCTCCAAATTTGGTACTTCGGGGTTTCTCATGTTGATAGTTTTCATGTGTGGCTCAACACCAAAACAGTTATGCTTAACTACAAGGCCAAAACTTGAAATCTTTGTGTTCAATGCCAATGTTTGTGACTCAGCTACACCATCAATAACCTCTAATACTCACTGAAATACATCAAAATAACATTAGTTTCATAACTACCTACTTTTTCATACCTTATTTTGTAATATGAAGCTAAATAGGGATGAATTAATGGATAATATGAACAATTCATGCATTATAAGTCTCAAAATCATGTGAAAATTCAAATGGCTTAGATACTTTTCAACTACACCAAATGGACATGGGTGAAATTCTTACGCCATAAGGATGAGTGTTACAAAGTCTCTAGTAAATTTCTAAGATAAATTCAAAATGGAAAAGGCCTAACAATTATTTCTGTTATAAGTGATCATGGTGGAGAATTTCAAAATAAAACTTTTTATGAGGTATTTAAAAATTTTGGAGTAAAACATAATTTATTCACTTTAAGAACACCGTAGTAAAATTATGTTGTGCAACGAAAAAGTCAAGCATTACAAGAGATAGTAAGAACAATGTCAAATGCAAATTCCAGTCCTTAGCATTTATGGGTAAAGGCAATCAATACAACCTGCTATTTACAAATTAGAACTTACATTAGAGCCTTGCTTTAAAAGACTCACTATGAATTGTGGAAGGACAAGAAATCCAACATTTCTTATTTTCATCTCTTTGGTATTTGATGCTTTATTTTAAATATGAAACATAACATAGGAAAATTTGACTCTAGAAGTCATGAAGGTATCCTACTTGGTTATTCAGAGACGTCCAACATGTGAGATTGAAGAAGCCATACATGTGAGATTTAATGATTATAAGCCTACTAAGAAATTATCAAAGCTGGAAGACTCCATTAGTTTTGACATGTAGGTGCAAAGACCAAAGACATGAACAGACGATCCAACAGTAAACGACCAATCAATGGACAATCTATCACGAAAGAAAACATAGTGCATTAGACAACTCCTAAGACAACTCACCAAACACTCCTAAGGAAGAAGGGGAACATTCAACTCATATAAAGAAAAAACATCCTCTAGATGTTATAATAGGCGATCTAAAGAAATGAGTAACTACAATATCAAATCTCATGAATTAAAAGGCATTAATTTCTTAAATTAAATCTAAAAACATAAATAAAGCTATAAAAGATAAGAGTTACAGTAGTGCAAAAACTATGTTTTACGACTATGTATTATATTTGTAGAAAACAAAGAAATATATGAACAAGAGGATTGTGTATTATTGATTGTGTATAAAATGTTACAAGTGTGTTATATAATACACACATCTAACCCTGGAAGCCATAAGTAAATGAGCCTAGAACATGGGCCTATACTAGCATCCGCCTCAAACTCATAATCCTAAGGCTAAATGCATTGAGTGTTCATCAAATAAAAAATGAAAGCGTAGAACAGGTGCGGATTGGTAAATATATCTGTAATCTGTAGAGCCGAAGGAACAAAGGGTAAAGATATAGTGACAAGTTGAAGATGATGACGAGTAAAATGGCAATTTGTTTCAATATGCTTGGTTCGATCATAAAAGAAATGTTGCGAGCAATCTAAATAACACTTTTATTGTCACAATGTAGAGGTGTAGGATCTTTCAAAATAGACACTCATATCTACAAGTAACTAATGTAACCAAATAATCTCACAAGTAGTCAAAGTTATGGCGCGATACTTAACTTTTGTGGACGATCGAGATGTAACATCTTATTTCTTACTCTTCCATGATATAAGTGAATCACCATGAAAAATAAACCACCCAGTAGTGGAATTTCAATCATTAGGATCACCATTCTAATTTGCATCACAATAGGCACACAAGGATAAAGATGACATAGAAGAAAGCAAAAGAGACTGAAATTGGTCCCGAAGATACATGAGAATATGAAGAAAAACACCTTGATGAACTATTATTAGAGCTGAAACAAATTGACTAACAACATGAACATCATGTGCAATGTTTGGATGAGTCAAAGTAAGATAAGCTAGACTCCCAAAAACAATCTTGTTGTCAGTAAGTTGAGCATGTTCAAATAGGTCAACAATATACTTGGATTGAGCAAAAGATAACCCTTTGGAAGAAGAATCTGTTAGCACAAGCATGCTTGGTGCAAAGATTTGATAATCAGTTGAATTGTTTTTCAATTGACTAATTTCACTTAACACTACGCCAAAATTAGGAATAGATAGACAACGCTTATTTAGTCAAGTGTTGTCTATAAGAGCTTTGATAGACAACATTTTCTAAAGAAAGTGCTATCTATTAAAAAATATATAGATACTGCTTGTTTAGACAAGCGCTATCTATCAAGTGTCATTAGACAGCGCTTTTTTACAAGTGATGTCTATTAATAGATACTGCTCCAATAGATAGCGCCTAAAAAGCGCTATCTATTGAGAAAAAAATGCTGTCTATTGCCAAATTTGGCATAGTGTAAGTCAAGTGAAATCAACAGATTGTACGGAAAATTCAACTGATTGATTTCACTTAAGACCGGACTATATAAGTTGTGTTTTAGAGAGCAAAGACACGATTTTGAGTTTTTTTAGCACAATAACCTATCATTCATCACTAGAAAACTCGTTGTCCCTCTGAATCACACAGCTACCAATAGAAGATTGAAGATCTTAATTGATCTTGGAGGCATTTTGTCTTGGTAAAAGCTTGAAGAACTCGTGTATGGTTGGCTAGGGAGAGTCACCATCAAGTTTTGTAGTTCTTGTGCCTCTGGTTGTGCCCCTTGTGTGATTCCAGATCTGTAAGTGTGATTCTTACAGGGTTGTAGTTTAGATTTTTGTTTGAGTAAAAAATCTTGGTGTTGTTTATTGTTCAAAAGTGTAATCTTGGTGTGTGATTTGTAAAACTTTTGATAATAGTGGAAACCAGGTTCAGGTTGTCCTTGTAAACTGGATGTAGCTCTGTGATTGAGTGAACCAATATAAAATCAATTGTCCAACTCTATTTCCCTCATCTTGCTCACTTTAAAATCTCTAGAAAACCAAGCAAATCATTCTTTATTATGTTTAAATGTGTTTCTGTGTAATCTGATAGTGTAATCTTGTTAGAAATACTATTTGGAACGAATCTTATGTGAGAAAGTAGGTTGTTTGAGTCAAATTCGTGAAATCTACATTCTACATAATTTCCCAGTATTTTAGCTGATTTTTTTGAAATTTTAATCAACTGATTCATAAGTGTATGAACAGACTAACCTGTTGTTTTTATTTTTGACCGGTTTAAAGTGTATTGTCATGCAACTTTTGCATTCAAATTTTGTGGTCTATTTGATTCAATCAAAAGGGGTTTTAAGCTTTTGAAAAAGTTTTATATAGCCAATTCAACCCCCATCCCCCCTTCATGGCTTAAACAACCATTTCATTACTAACAAAAGCAACCTCAATACCCGAAAAACAACGCAGCACACTCAAATCTTTCATAGCAAAACGATGGGATAATGTAATTTTTAAATATGCAATTTCATCATAATTAAAACCAGTAATAATCATATCATTAACATATAAAGATAGAAAAATATTGTGAGTATTGAAATGGTTGAAAGTCCAAGAAGGGGGTTGAATTGGTTAGTTAAGAAATAAGGTAACTTTTATATGCCTAAAACAGTTTTAACTTGAATCAAATCAACCACAAAGTAAGGATGCAAATGCTATTGGATTGCACACTTTCAACCGATCAAAAACAAAGACAGTCAATTGATTTCATTAAATAGATATAGTATTGTGTTAATCAATAGATTAAATCACAAAAATAGTCGGCTGAAAAACTAGGAAAACTGCAGAAATACAAATTGATGATTTAAACTAGAAACAACATGAAAGATCAAACAAGATTGATTCAAATGAGTTATACAAACATGAGCAAAGCTTCAAGAACACATAAGAATATCAAAAAGGTGGTTCAATTAAAATTTCTTTAAACTTTAAAGTACTAAACAAGTTAGAAGAGTTAGAGACAACCACAAAGAACAAGATTTTTATACTAGTTCACTCAAATTTAAGCTACATCTAGTTAGTCAGAGCAAACCGAGCTTTACTTGCACTATTTCGAAAGGTTTACAAAGTTAACAAGATTACATTTTCAAAATATGCAAAACAGCCACCTATGACTCTTGAATCACATAAAAATGAACACAAGCACAACAAGACTATGCTTGTAGACATAGAAAACAACCAAGAACAACCCAAAAGCTTGAGAAAGATCAAAACATGAGTGGTAACACAATCTAGCCTACCAAGCCTCTTCCTCCAAGCTTCAAAAACTAAGAAAAAAACTCCAAGGAATGATCCAAGATCAATTTTCAACAACTATACATATGTATGATCACGAAAGAGAGAGTATTCCAATGATTCCAAACAGTTTTTTTGGTTAAAATGATAAGTCTTACCTCTCCCTTGAGAAAAACTGACTTTAATGTCAAATTGTTATGAAATTCAACAGGTTAATTTTCAAATCAATTGGTTGATTTCACTTAACTTAAGTGAAATCAATCGATTACAAAATAAATCAACTGATTGAATATGTAACAATTAAAACTACTTCAGCAAACCTTTTAATATGTTAAAAATCCATTCAATAGATTAAAAGACATCATTTGACCAGTTGAAAAACAATTCAACATATTAAAAGACACAAATAAGGCCATGTACATCTATACAATGCAAAATGGTTTACAATATGAACTTCAATCATCAAGCTATTTTTCCTCATGACTAAACCAGATAAAGCTCACGCATACGAGGCTTGAACAACACGTGAAACATCAAATCTTCACATCTTCATCAATTTAAGCATGGTTCCAACATGTTCCAAGGCAATAGTGATGTGACCCCACCAAGCCCAATTGCACCTTCAAGCCCAAGCCCAAGCCCATTAAAAGGCTCAATTACAAGATCAATGATGAAAAAGATTTAAAAGGGCCTCCCATTAGATGATCACAAAATCAATGGGCTTCTCACATTCTTTACATGGGCCAAAGAGATCACAAAGACTTGAAGAAGTGCATTTAAATCTAGTAGTGTAGATTTAAATTGGGCCATTGTTTGGGTTTGCTTTCCAATAATACATAAGACATGAAAGGAACATAGGATGGGTTCAAATTGGTCTTGGCCCAATTCTCTTCATACATGGCTGAGATTATCAAGACAAGGAGGCTCATTTGCTTCATAGTTTGACTAAGGTTGGTCATCACATCTAAAGGCTAAGAATCCTTCTTGTTCTTCAAGCCAAGATCCAAGGGGCGTGATCTTGTCTCCTTCTCCAAGCTTGATCTAAGGGCCAAGATCAAGGCTCACTCCATTCAATGGCTCTCCTTTCTCATGTGTAAATGGCTTCATATAAAAGCCAAAATTTCACTCATTTGTAGACACTCTGGAAATTTTATGCAATACATGCAACTTGAGTTGAGAGCACTCCTCCCTCTATTGCCTTTGAGAGTCACAACTTTCTAAAGATTTCCTCTCTCTACCTCTAGCCAACTTCCTTAGGCTAGCATAGATTAGGAAATCCTATCACCTCTTTCACCTTCCATTGCTTGCAAGTGCCTTCCAACTTGCCTTCATTCCTTCATCCATTTTTGCTGCCCATGGAACTCTTCATGCACCTTTGGAGCTCCACCATAATGGTATCAAGAGCCATCAAACCATGGTCTCTCAAGGTTTGGTAAGGTTCTTTCCTAGTCTTGTGTTTCCTTCATTTTTCCGTCTTATTCTCATCTTCTTCTCCTTCTATTTTGTTTTTCTCTTTCACATTTACCGTTCATTGTCTATTATATTGTGTTTCTCCATTGATTCCATGCAACTATGAGACTACAAGAGTGTTCTATACTCTATTTGTAGATTTCCTTGCTTGCTATGGTTCACATCTTTTGCTAGCTTTCCTTTACGTTTCAGCACCATTTTTTTTGCTTCCATTGTGTTTCTTGTCATTTTTATTCGGTGATTCTTTTTTTCTTTTCAATTTCCACCATGTATCTTCATCACATTTTCAAGCACCAAATCATCCAAGTCATTTGTGCTAACAAATATGTCTTGCATTGGTTTTCCTGAAAAATAATATAGAATAATGATGTCTAGCAACAAAACCAAGAAAAATAATTAATGTAGAAAACTTTTAGAACCAAGCACGAGGTTCTTGTTTAGGACCATAAAGGACTTTTTGAAGTTTGCAAACTTTACCAGATTTGTGACACTTGGTGGTGGAATCATGTAGATCCTCATTCAAAAAGGCATTCTTCACATCCACTTGAAAAATCTTCCATTGAAAAATAAAAGCAACAATAATCAAGGTATGAACAGTAGTCATCTTTGACACAGGACCAAAGGTTTCCCCATAATCCATGCCTTACTTTTAGGTATATCCTTTAGCAACAAGCCTAGCTTTATACCTTTCAACTGAGCCATCTGATTTTTGTCTTAATTTTATATACCTATCAAGATCCAATAGGATGTTTTCCCGGTGGCAATGGAACTAGATCTCATGAATCTGATGTAGCGTAGTAAGTTCACATTTTTACTCACAACCTAACCCAAAACAAACAATGAAACACTATTATAGAACCTTACCCTCAGGTATCCATCAAAACAAAAGTAGCAAAACAATCATATTCTAGAATCATTGCACCAATGTTGCATCAAAAGAATACCTCAATCAAATGAAAATAACAACAAATGAATTTAAACAATAGATGTAATTGAGAACCCAATATATACCAAGATTGTCACACTCACCAAAAAATAAACTTAAAAAATGCAATAGTGCACCAATTAATGAACTCAAAACAAACCTAGAATTCACCCGCGCAATCCAACACATGGGAGTCCCTCAACAGCAAGAGAGACAGCAAATGTGGCAGGGTCCCTTGATGACAAGCCTCCCTCAAGTCACGAAAAAGAAGACACCTCGCTCAAGCCTTGAATGTCACGACAGGGTCATGTCAGTGTCATTGTAGGGCCAAGGTAAGGTCAAAATAGGGTTGGTTTTTGCTAATTCGCATTTTTTTTATTCGCCTTTTAAGGAGAAACTAAAATGTTGAGGGAATCTTAAATTTTAATGTCCTTTCATATAGTAATTTAATGACAAATTTTATTCGTTGGTAATTAAGCCAATATCGACGAAATACAGACGAACAACTTGCAAAACTACCGCAAAACTACTGATGGATATTATCAACGAATATTTATATCAATAATTTAAACAAAGATAATAGTTGATAATTCTGTCAGAAATTTGTTATTACCAAAATATTTAGATCGTCAATAAAATATCATCGGTAATTTATGATTTCCTTGTAGTGATTGCCTATGGGCTTTCTTGTGTAGCTTAGAAGCAGAGCAAAGAAGGCCTTCTTCGAGGAAGCTCGAGCCCTCAATGAGATACTAATATGAAAGAGTTACAATTCTAACTTTGTGCTAAGACTTACGGGCTAAGGGATCGTCTCAAGTAAATAGTTTATATCGGGTATACGCCTTCCTAAAGGTGACGAAGGCATGGCAAGGTTTCTTCAGGCTAGACGAAGATTGGCCCTCAATTACAAAGGCAGAAGGGAGCTTAACTACAAGACCCACCCATTAAGCAAGTGTTGTTCTTAATGTAAAGTCCTTTAAAAATAAATGACCAACAAAGAAGCCTAAGTAATGTCATGACAAAGTCGTTTGGAAATAAAAAAACCATCACATCATATCAAAGTAATCTAATGAGCAAGTTATTTGAAAATAAATTACTATCACATCGAAGCAAAGTAATATAATAACCACGTCATTTGAAAATACATGACCATTACATCAAGTCAATGTAATCCAATGTTATGCTTGATTTAAAGTCGTTTGAAAATAAACGGCCATCACATCAAATCAAAGTCATTTGATGGTGAAATCATTTGAAAATAAATGAATATTAATCCAAAGTCATTTGAAAATAAATTACCACTACAATAATCCAAAGTCAAATCAATGTAATACAAACTTGTTTGAAAACTAAACAATCATCACATCAAATCAAAGTAATTCCATGACCAAGTCATTATAAAATAAACAGTCATTACATTAGATCAAAGTAATATGATGGTGTGCTTAACTTGAATTCATTTGAAAATAAACGACCATCATATTGAATGAAAGTAGTTTGATGACGTTAGACAATAAACGACCATCATATTAATCTAAAGTTATTTGAAAATAAACAACTATCACAACAATCCAAAGTCATTTGAAAATAAATGACCATCACATTAGATCAAAGTAATAAGTTGTTTGAAAATAAATTACCATCACAATAATTAGAAATTGTTTTAAAATAACTTACCATACATCCAATCAAAATAATACGAAGTCATATCAAAATAAACAACCATCATATTAATATGAATTTGTTTTAAATTAAACCACAATCATAGTAATTCGAAGTCATTTGAAAATAAGTGACCATCACATAGGATCAAAGTAATACAAATTGTTTGAAAATAAACTACCATCATAGTAATCAAATATCATTTAAAAAGAATGACCATCGCATCGGATCAAAGTAATATGAAGTCATTTAAATATAAATGACCATCATAGCAAACCAAAGTCATTTAAAAATACCCTGGATAAGGTGATTGACCTTAAAAATGTTATCTCAATAAACATGGGATAGGAACATTGGCCCCGTCTGTTGGGAATGGAAAACTGGTTTCAAAAATGAACCCACGTTTCTTTTAGCCCTTAACTAAGAGGTTTCTTCCCGTAAGTCCAATAGTTTCACATTGTTTAGAATTCGAGACCAATAGCAATTTTATTATACCTTCCTCCTTAAATCCTCTAGGTTTCTTTTAAGGAAAAATTGCGATGATGCTCTCAGCTTAATAGTAGACAATACCTTAAATATGGTAATTGATCCTAATGATGCTCTTGTTAGGTACAAGATAATAAAGGAAACAATAAAGGAGAGGAAAATAAACGACATGAGAATTTAATGTGGTTCAACGTACAATGTGTATGCCTACTTTCACGACTACACTAGGAAATATTTTATTTTTATGTGTAGATCAAGCTTTACATAAGATTGCTTACATAGCAAAATACCTAACTTGAAGCATGTTGATGTTGAACTTTGCGAACATTGTATCTTTGGAAAGCAGAAAAAGGCTAACTTCTCCAAAACAAGTAAGATATCTAAAGTTGAAAGACTAAAACTAGTGCATACAGATGTTTGGGGGCCAACTCCAGTGAAATTCCTTTGAGGTTCATAGTATTATGTAACCTTCATTGATGACTCTACAAGAAAGGTACGTGTTTATTCTCTTAAAAATAAATCTGATGTGTTTTCTATGTTTAAAAGGTAGAAAGAGGAAGTTGAGACTCAAACAGGTTTAAAGGTTAAATGTTTGAAGTCTGATAATGGTGGAGAATATGACAGTACTCAATTCAAGGAGTTTTGTTCAAAGAATGGGATCAGAATGATCAAGATAGTTCCAGGAGCACCAAAACAAAACGGTGTGGCAGAAAGAATGAACTGAACCTTAAATGAGAGAGCAAGATGTATGAGAATCCAATCAGAACTACCCAAGGTATTTTGGGCATACGTAATAAAGACAACGGTCTATCTCATAAATAGAGGACCATCAATTCATTTAGACTATCTAAAAAAGTATGGTATGGAAATGAGGTAAATCTTTCACAACTTAAAGTTTTTTGTTATGCTTCATATATTTTATTAGACTCTAATATTATAGATAAAATGGACCCTAAGGCAAAACGATGTTACTCCATTGGTTATGGATATGATATGAATGGCTACAGGTTTTGGAATGACCAAAACAAGAAAATTATCAAAAGTAGACATGTTACTTTTAATGAAAACATGTTTTATAAAGACAGGACTACAGAATCCATAAATTCAAATAAATAGTCAGAGCAAGTATCATTAGAAGAAATTTTAGAAAGTGATGTAGTCAACAAAAGCCATAATTTAGAACTAAAGCCTGAGTCAGAACCTGCACAAATACCAGAACAATTATAGCAACTCCTTCAATACATTACTTGTTGACTCATATGGGTGAGCCAAAGCATTTTTCTGAGATTATGCAGGGAGATGAATCTATTAAGTGGGAGCTAGCAATTGAAGATGAGATAAAGTTTGTTCAGAAGAATAAAACATGGTTTTCAACCAAGCTACCAGAAGAAAAGAAGGTTTTGCAAAACAGGTAGGTCTATAGGTTAAAAGAAGTACCAGATGGCAATAAAAGATATAAGGCTACACTCGTAGTAAAAGGATTCCAATAGAAACAGGAAATTGACTTCACATAAATTATCATTCCTATTGTCAAGATGACTACCATCAGAGTTATCTTGAGTATAATAGTTACAAAAAAAATTCATTTAAAGCAGTTATATGTCAAAATCGTATTCCTACATGGGGATCTTGAGCAGAAAATCTTTATGACTCAACCAAAAGGTTTTGAAGTACAAGGCAAAGAGAATCTTGTATGCAAGCATCATAAAGGTTTGTATGGATTGAAACAAGCACCGAGACAATGGTACAAGAAGTTTAATGAGTTTATGAAAAACTCAAGATTTCACATATGTGAAAAAGATCATTATTGTTACATGAAGAAATATGTTGAAGTTATATCATTTTTGCCTTATATGTTAACGACATGTTGATTATTATAGCTAATATCGCAGAAATTGACAGGTTGAAAAAACAATTGTTAGAAAATTTTGAAATGAAGGACCTTGGTCTAGCCAAACAAATTCTTGGTATGAGAATCTCTAGGGATAGATTTGAAGGTATTATGAATTCATCTCATGATAAATATGTGGAAAAAATGCTTAGCAAATTTAATGTTGGAAATGCCAAAACCAGGAATACACCTTTGGGAACTCACTTAAAGTTTTCAAAAAGATAATTTTCTCAAACAGATGAAGAAGAAAGTCACATGTCTAAAGTGTCATATGCATCTACATTAGGGAGTTTGATGTATGTTATGGTTTGCACCAGACCTAACATAGCACATGTAGTGGGAGTTGTAAGTATGTTTCTATCAAATCCCGGAAAGGAACATTGGGAAGGTGTGAAGTGGATATTGAGATATTTGAAGGGTACTTCAAAGAAGCATTTATCTTTTAGAATAAGTAATCCCACTTTACAATGGTTTTTTGATGCAGACTTGGGATGTGATTTGGATGGTAGAAATAGTTGGACGTCTAAACTTCAATGAAGAGTCTCCTTCTCAACTAGTGAAGTTGAGTATGTACCTATCTCAAAAGCAACAAAGGACATTATATGGTTGAAGAACCTTTTAAAAGAATTAGGAAAACAGCAAGATGACTCTCTGTTGTTCAATGATAGTGAAAATGCTATTTGTCTTACTAAAAATATAATTCTTCATTCTAGATGCAAGCACATTGAATTGAAGTATCATTTTATCATAAATCTGATAAATGATGGAGACTTGTTTTTGTTGAAGATTCTAGGTGTAGAGAATCCAACTGATAAGTTGACCAAGATTGTCAAAACAACTAAGTTGAGGCTTTATATTGCTTCAACTGGCCTTCAAGAAAATTGATGATGAAGGCATTACACTAGGTTATAATGTACATCAAACTCCAAGTGGGATAATTGTTAGTATTATGGAGTTTGATTTAATCCCACATCATTTAGTATTGTGAGATGTGGTTCTCTATTTTGCTATATAACCAAAATAGAGAACCACATCTCACAATACTAAGAGATGTGGGACTAAATCAAACTCCATAATACTAACAGTTCTTTCAAAGGACTTGGGATTGAAACAATCTTGTAAGAGGCTCACCCTATATATCCTTCAAAGGCGATCTTCTTTGTGAAACAAGTATGAAAGACAATTATATTAAAACATTTATTCACAATGAAAACTTTGTTTTTACTTAAATACCGTTTAAGCTTATGCACCTTGATCTCTTTGGATTAACCAGAATTATGTCCGTTAATGAAAAAAAAATGGTCTAGTCATTGTAGATGATTATGAAATAAAAGGGTTGGCTTTATACTAAGTTGAATAAAGATAATAAAAAGTGATTTGGAAAATTTATCTTAAAATGAAGTCTTTTAGATGTTGAAAATTGGTTATCTAATAGTTTAGATAATGTTCACAAATGCTTTATCGGAAAATTAGTTCATTGTCACTTCTAATTTACAAATGACTACACCGAGTCACTATTAACTATCTCTTTATCTTTCTTAAGATAAAGAATGAGTACACTATTTGAGGAGAAAAGTTCTCTACATATAATCAATCAAGAAGGCTCAAGTGTTAGCTTAAGCAAGATAAGGCATATAGGTTTATTAATTATATGTCTTTGCTAAGAGAGTCACTTAAATAAACTAGGAGCTAGCTTAAATTAATAGAGTAGGACAAAGTAGTTACGAGAAAAATTACTCATCCGTCTTGCTTAAGAAACCAAGATTTGTTACTTAGGTGAGTATCACTTAAGAAAGCAACAATGTTAGCTTAAGTTATATCAAAGATGAATTTTTACCTTGTTTTCTTAAATGAATTCCAATATGGTTGTTTCCATGCTTCTTTAATATTATGGAATACCTTGTTTCCTTTTATAATATGTGCCATTCAAGGATTCATGAGTTGTGTTGAAAAAGGAAAATTTATGGTAAGTATCCATGTAATTGATGAATATAGACCCAAGGTGACATTAGGTGTAGTCATACATAGATTAGTAGGAAGATAAGATATGAATGTTTGGTAGACTTTCAATATAAAGTTAGATGATTTCGTGATGGGTAATGTTGAAAGAGCCTATAAAATAGATAAATGGACGAACACATATAGAGCTTAAGATCATTACAACAACACTCATTTACTTCTTACACAACCACATTTTTTAAGTCAAACCCAAGTTAAGTTGAGTCAAGTCTAACCTAAGTTGGGTTAGGTAAGGCCAATTGAGAGAAGTCGAGCTAGAACAAGGTCAAGAAAAATAACCTAAGCTTAGTTTAGAACAAGTCAACTCAAGTCTAGAAAGGTTATGCCCCTATGAGAATAGATCAGATAAGGTTGGACCTAAGTCATGCAAGGTTGGTTCAGGCGAAGCCTAGGTTCGGCTTGGTCAAGCTAGGCCCAAGCAAGTTAAGTTGGGTCAGACCCAAATCATAGTGGATGCAGCTTAGATAAAGTTAATTTAGGATGGGTTTGGCTCAAGACAAAGATTAGACTAAGTTGAGTGGAGCCCAACTTAGTTTTGGTCAAGTTGAGCAAGTCAATATTAGGTTGGTCAAGCCTCATGCCAAAATGAATACACCAAGTCAAGCTCAATTGAGGTCAACCAAGTTCAGTTAAACCAATGTCAAGTTAGGTCTAGATAAGAAAGGTCTAATTAGGCTAGACCCAAGTCAAATGAAACTAAGTTGGACCAAATTGAGTCCAAGTCAATTTGGGTATAAGCAAATTAGGTTGGACCTTAACCTTGTAATGCAAACAATAAAAATTAATTAAGGACTGATTTATAATTAGCATATAATATTTAAGGATCAATTAACAATTTAGAATATTATTTTTTAAAAATTATTTGGAAGTTAATTGGATCAAACAAATTTTGGTCATGGCTCTCATTCACTTTATGTAAGGGCTTTAGAGGTTGAGACTTTTTCAGTCTACTCACTAGATAGGTCTATTAAAAAATACTATAAATGAGTGGAGGTTAATCAATGGATCATGGATCAAATTTACTACTTCAATTACCTTATTGCATTTTATACAAGTTACTTATTTGGTTTGATCATGTTGCTCACACGAGCAGAAGAAATTGTTGAGCACGCTACTCTTGGTTGATGAGGATCCAGGCCTCTTAATACATTCGATATTATAAATTAATTGTTCACGTGGAGAAATATCGACATGTTACAGCAAAGAAAAAATATTTTAGCATCTTACCACTAACGTTAATCTTAAAAGTTAATCATCTTCAACACGTCAAATATCAAAATTTATTTTTACAACTACTAATAAGAATATGAAGGTAAAATAATAAAAATAATAACTAATAATAATAATAATTACACATTGGCAATGCATTAGCTTGATGCTAATGTACTGTTTACATACAAACGAGAGTAACATTCAAATTAGACTTCACTAGAATTCAAGACTTGGTCAAAGCCCCTTAGACTTTTCATCTATTAGAGCCCAACTTAACATCTCAGTGCAGAACTGATCGTCTGGTTTCAGCCACAAGGCCTAACATTCAAGGAACAAAAAATCATAAATAAACTCAATTGATCACGTGGAGATTCTCTAGATAGGATTTAACAATATAACTTTAAGAACAACATTCAAACACAGACATGGCAGAATCACAAAGGTAACATTCATACAATAACTAGTTCAAGATACATTCCTAAGTAAGCATTATCCAATTTGGGCACTCCAATCAACAACTCAAAAGACAATGATTCTCAGACTACACTTTTAACATAATCAACCATTCCTAAAAGCTACTTCCTTCTTTCCCAAAATTATACACTTAAAAATAAACGGAGGAAATAACAAATTAGACACCTCATAATTTCCACCAAAACTCACATCATAACATAGGTACTGCATTTAACAAATGGACACTCTCAGAAACAAGTGCGATTTTAGAAATGTCCATTCAACCTTACATTGTTACACATGCTAAATACCATGCCAATAGTAAGTAGCGCCTCCTAGGAACATATTTGGTTCGAAAAATTGTTTTATTGTCGCTAATGACTGATGATTATGTGCTGTTATTTTCTTTTCAATGTTTATTGTTCTCTAGAGTTTACAAAAGAAACAGTAAAAATATGTTACACGCAAGATGGCTTTAAGAGCTCTATGCTAAATAAAACCAAACCTGTAACATAGGTTAATAATTATCATGAATCCAAACCAATATTGGAACAGAGTTACTCACTTTGTGATAATATGTTATTGCTGTAGTGAAATCATCCTGCATGAATTACATTCAACGGTTTAAAAAGGAAGTTAATCTGTTTGACCAGTTAAAAAAACATATATATATATACGAAAACTTTTAAGGAAATAGTTGAAATTTGGAACGTATGAGCCATTCACAGCCACAGGGCCATGTCCAGGTAACACGTGCAACATGTTCATAGCAAGTGCTTTAACACTAAAATGCAGAATTTATTTATTTTCACACTTACACTACTTCTAACCAGACTCAACTTCTTTCAACAAATATATCCATTTATGAATGAATGTGTTGAATCTGCTTTTGAAGGTATAGTTGAAAAACCGATCAATTATACCAATAAAAGCATATGTCATGATTTTGGCAAATTAGACCAGGAACTAGGATATGGTGGAACCATCACATTTTCAACTCAAATATGGATAATGGAACCAATAAACTATTCCTATCAAAATTTACAAAAAGCTGACAGTAATCGTTCCCCTGCAACCAGTGCAGATTATTTTTAGATAAAAGTCAACAATAACCTTTTACCATGATGAAACCTCAAATCCAAATTTCCAAGCCAACTTATATACATAAAATTATACATAAGAATAGGACAGTTGCTTTTCAGAAAACACCACAAAACATCATGTTATACTGAAAAACACAATAAAATAGGATAAATAATAACATTTTTATATACCTGTAAGTGATAAGTATATGCAAGACCAGCATAAGTGCTCACACTTCTCGTTGACAATGCAAGTGCCTTCTCATAGTACGAAATTGCTTCTTGGTACATCCTGAAATAAAACATTTCATTCAGACAAGCAGAATCAACTACCCTGTCCTTCACCAGTCATGAGTAACAAATTAGCACTGCCACTATTTAGATTAAAACTTTCTATCAATCTAAGAAATTGATATTTCAATTTTTTTTCGGCAAGATTAATGGATGAGGAAATTTAGGAACATCAAAAATTAGAACAAGAAATATAAACATAAAAATAGCCTTGAAAATAACAAAATTTTCAAGGATTTTAAAACAAATCCTCTAGCAAAATGATGTTTCAACTCAACAACAGAAATTCTCAGTATGCTAAATATTCTAAAGATGCGGATAAGAAAATGAAGTCAGATGACCACTGAGATATTTGTCAACTTACTTCAGTTTTCTGTATGCATGGGCAAGGTTGACTACAGTCGATTCCCACATTTCAGATAAAGCAGTTGGTATCAATGCTAATGTTTTTTCAAACCACCACACAGCTTTCTTATACCTGAATCAGAAGTTAATCAGGTAAAAGTCTCTCAATTTTGCCATTTTGCATGGAAATTTATCTGACCATATATTATAAGAATGTTTTTAACTGTATTGAAATTTGGAGAAAGAGAGCGGACATTTACAAGATAAAATCTGAAAGTCAACCATTTTGTCACTAATAAAATAACCCTCCACCCATGGCTGAAAACTATTAGTACATTGTTACTCTCAGACTTAACAATCCTACTAGGAGCTTTGTAAGATCTCAATTTACTTCGTCTTTTTCTAATGGTAAGAAATCTGTCAACATTTTTTAATCCATTATGTCAAATATGGTATTGACCAAAAAGTAACTCCTTGCAACAACTAATGATATCTTCAACAATCACGGTCAGTAGATAAAATGTACTAAATATCCCAAATAGAATTTTACAAGTACTAAATCATGTGAATATCCCTACTAGAGATATTCACTGTATGTATCAATATCTACATCCATGTTTACAGTAAACTGTCATTTCATTGTAAATTCATTTATATTTCTTCTGTAACATGCTTTTCCAGTTAGTCTGTTAGTAGCTGAGTGAGCAGTAAGTTATATAGACTAGCTATATAAGGTTCCACCCTCTACACTGCTTCTCTAATGATAGTTTGACAGTTCAGTTTTTTTCACCTTCATTTTCTCTGTACTCCACTATTTTCAAACATTCAAAGAATATCTGGTTTTCAATAATTAAGGAGCTGATTTTCCTTGTTTTAGTGCTTTAGCCTTCACCTCTCACTTTCTTCTTCGCAACGGTTAACACAGTAATACAATATGATATAAATCCTTGACCAGAACAAGAGCAGGATACTGAAGACTGAGATATGCATTGATATTAAACGAATAAACTACAACTGAACTGTTTTTTGCTCAACATACACCCACATTCTAACAGACAAAAAGCAAACTAGTTCAAAGTATAGACACAGAATCTACAGTCTTTTACCACTGAGCATGTCAATGCATATGCGAACAAGTGCACAACTAATAAAGAATTAAATACCTAAAAATTCTGGAATGTCAGATCCACTAGAATGAATAAATATTTGCATCAAAACTTGGATTAAAAAAAGTAAATAAATATCATCAAGTGTAAAACTGCATGTTCTTGTAATAAAAGTGAAAGTGCACCAATTCTAACAAATATCTTTATAGTATTTTATGAACCTTTGTGAGACTTATAATATATTATTGTCAGTCAAGTTGGCAAGTTAAATCTATCTTAGAGTACTGAGAGCAATCATAATAGGGAAAGATATATGAATTATACTACTCAGTATGAGATAATTATGAAAACCAACATTTAAATAACACTAACTCTAATTCCAAGAGAAACTTAAATGCAATTCTCAAACACCAAACTTTGCAAACTTAACCAGGCACATAAGCAGTGGTCCAATTTTAAAGTTTACAAATGCAGAGTTTATTCCCAAAATAAAAGACAACCCAGCATATACTTCCACAGTGTCATATCAATCTGTATTCAACACATGTTCAATCATATGAAAATTAATATAGATTTTGAATTCAACTGCATTGTGGTCAGATTCCTCACAAACAGGCTTTCGATTCATATAGGATCATCTGAATAGCAATGAAGAGAACGGACTTCTTACAAGTTAATGTGAACATGAGATTAAGTAACTGAAATAAATATAAGCATATAGGTATCCTTACTCCTTCATATGATAGGCAACAACTCCAAGTTCATTATACACGAGTGGATCTGAGGGACAAGTTGATTTGGCCTGAATAAAAAACTGAAACAATAGAGGAACATTAATTGTTTTTTAGGTAGCCAGTGATAGAAAGTAGTCCTTGTTTGAACTCTACATTTTATACAATTACCAAGGATAGCACGAAGACATTGAATCCTTAACCTCCTGCAACTCCCCACCCTTCCCCTAAAATAAATATAGAGGCTTCCTTTCCTTGAATGTAACAAACATTATAGAATATACCTGTTCAGCAAGCTTATAGCTGTGGGTCCGCATGCATTCCATTCCAATGTAAAGAGTTGGTAAGTGACACCTGGAATAAGAGAACATCAAGATTTAACCTGTAAAAGAACAATATATAGAGAAGAAAAATAATAAGAGAATTTCATGTAGAAGTTGCTAAACAAACAAAAGAGATCCATACAGGCATGTTAGCACCTATTGTAAGATTCACAACTTTGAAATTTGAAATTGTGAACTGCCTTGTGATTTGGTGGGTGAACATTTGGGTTAAGGAAAGTGGTTGGAATTATATCCTGATTCATAGAAGATTATAAGCAACGAAAAGTAAAAATGTTGCAATCTCACAAAGGTAAAATTAAACTTCCTTTAGCACTCCCTTTGCGGCAACAAAGAGCTCAAAGCTTCCAAAGCAAAAATATGCAACAATTTTGTTAGATTGCAATCATTGAAACATTCAAACATGGTTGTTAGGTTTTCAAAATTTGTAACTAAATATATTTATGTACAGATTTACATTTTACAGACTTCACAGATGCACAAGTTCCAAGCCGTGCTACCTTCTACCCCTCGCTCCTATGTTCCTTGGAAGGACAAGGCAGAAGGAATTGGCAACATCTTCGTTAGAGCTGTCAAAATGGGTTAAAACCCACGAGCCAACCCAGCCCACCACAGGTTTGAGCTAGGTTGGGTTGAAAATTTTTTACAAATTTCAATTTTGGTTGATTTTTGACACGGCTCACCAAGAACTCAGCTCACCCGGGTTGAACCCGTGATAAGCCAGGTTGGCTCACCAATCCGCAAATAAAGGGTCACACATTTTTTTATTAAGTTGGGATTTGCATTTAGGCTACGTTAGGTTTTTGTTTTAGCCAACACATTGATAATTTGTATTTTTGTGATTTTGGTTTGTATTTGCAGTTTAACATCCTTTTGGAATGTATTTGGATTGTATTGAAGTTCATCTAGATTTTAATCAAAATTATAATTTAGTTTTGACTGAAAAAAATTAAAAAATTGTATTTTTTCTAATTTAGTAAGCCAGTGAGCCAACCCGTTTGACCCACCAACTCATGGTGGGTCAATCCGGGTTTGAATTATTTTGATTCGCTAATAAATAAGTCAGGTTGGGTTGGCTCACTAAATGGCCAACCCATAGTGGGTCGAGTCGGGTTACCCGTGTAGCAGTTCACCAAAGACCAGACTATAGCACCTACTTTCTCCGTGAGGATCACACCTTAGACAGTGTTCAAAGTGTTTCTGGATTGAGTGTGTCTGAGACTACTAGCATTGAGTTGGAAGAAACTAAAGGTAGTTAAAATACCTTTTGTAATAGTGCAAATCCAACAAATCGTCTAAGTCTGACCTCATGCCCAGACTGCAAAACTTGAGCTATGTCTATAGTGAAGACGACTTTTAGAGGACTCTTTGAAGATGAAGCTCTTCAAGCTTGGAGAAAAAAGTAGTTTAAAAACTCAAAGATGGCCTCAACCTCTCAGTAATCCAACAGAGGAAGTTGCTACTACAGTACAAACAATTTGACCTTCTTAACCCCTACACAACAGTATTTGCCCAACGATGTCACCTTCTTCCTTCAAAAACCAAAGTTTACCTTCTAGAAGGTGCTTATCCAGATTACAAGACAACATCTAGCCAAAGCTTGAACATAAGATATAAGACATTGTTGAACAGTGGCATCTAAAGGCTGAGATGTATAAGGAGTCACAAGTTCTCACCCAACCAGATAAATGCCAACAGCCACCAAAGCAACCTCCCTCGCAACAATGATGTTTTCTTCTAGGAAAGGAACCCTTTCCTATTATATCAAAAAAGGTGGACAAATATTTGTTTGACAACATGCATTTCTTCTTCTACTTAATGTTTTGTGTTCATACTTGTGAATATTTGTTAAACACTTCTACACTTCTACAAAATATTAGAATGAGCATTCATATATGTCCAAAGTTGTTCATAATCCCTGATATTTTTTTGATACCTAATTGTTTTTATGTGTCTGTTAAAGTTTTTGTCATAATAAAAAACGAGAGGATTGTTGAGACCCTACACTACACAGTCTAATCCCCATCTATACTCCAACCGCAGTGTAGCCTCTTCAAAACAAAAGCTAGACAAGCATAGTCTTATACTTGATATCTCATATGAACGGTTGGAAGTCCCACATCGATAGAGATAAAGTGATTTCATAATATATAAGTGGATGCAAGCCTCACCTTACAAGCTGGTTTGGTGAGGTTGAGTTGAACTTAAAGTTCATTTCTTAACATGAACCTTGTAATGTGTGTTTTATACAAGCTTTAGTTCTTCAAACTTATTTTTCATGTCCTCCAAGTTTATCATACAAAGTTCAGCAATTAGTCTGACCACATAGTTCGTTTGTCCTTCTCCATGTTCATTGGATGAGACATCTAAAACAAAGTTCATAATGTCTACATTTAATAAGAATGGTTATATATATATATATATATAGACACATGTTTTTAGATCAAAGTTGTAAACACAAACGTTTTGAATGATTAAATCAAAAGCACTTTTGGAAATTTTATACATGATGTAATTGGAAAGAGCTTTTATATAGAAAGTGTATATCCTTAGAAACTCAAAAGAGAAGCAAAATGAAACATGAAACGCTTTAAACTGTTTTTAAATCTTATTATTTCTAAATCCATGTGCTTTTTAATTGTTTCCATTTCAACATAGAAGTAAAAGGTTATACATTTTGTTTTGAATGATTAAATTAAAAACACTTTTGGAAATTTTATACATGTTGTAATTGGAAAGAGCTTTTATATAGAAAGTGTATATCCTTAGAAACTCAAAAGGGAAACAAAATGAAACATGAAACGCTTTAAACTGTTTTTAAATCTTATTATTTCTAAATCCATGTGTTTTTGAATTGTTTCCATTTCAATGAGAAGTAAAAGGTTATACATTTTGTTTTGAATAATTAAATCAAAAACACTTTTGGAAATTTTATACATGTTGTAATTGGAAAGAGCTTTTATATAGAAAGTGTATATCCTTAGAAACTCAAAAGAGAAACAAAATGAAATATGAAACGCTTTAAACTGTTTTTAAATCTTATTATTTCTAAATCCATGTGTTTTTGAATTGTTTCCATTTCAATGAGAAGTAAAAAGGTTTCTTCATATCAAGACCTTCCATATCAAGCTTCCGGTCAGTGTAATTCAAGGAATACAAGTCTAAACCAACATAGTTGACAATCTTCTTCAAACAAGATCAAATCTTAACATATTTGTTGAACGAAAGGCCACTTTTGAAATTCTAAAAGAAGGCATCAAGATGAAGAAGAAAAACACAAAACACAACAAGAAATACACATGTGCTATTTGACGTTCTAGAGTTCTTTATACTTTGAGTGAGTGAAACCTCTTTCATTCTTCACCTCGTGAAGCTGCCTTGTCAACTGAAATTGTTCTATCTATGGGAGTTACTTTCTTTTGCTGTTTGTTAGGTCTCAGACTAAAGCGGAGATTAAGAAGTGATAACCAAGAGTGGCTTGTGTAACCAAGAATAGTTTGTATACTCATGTAATCATTTATTGATTAGTGGAACCTCTAAACAATTGTCTTAAGGGATAACCAGACATAGTCCGTGAGTTTTGGTGACCAATATAAATTTGAGGTGTTATTTTTGGGTTGTTGCTTGTTTGCTAGACGGTCAGTCTAGTCATCTGCTAGAAAAGTCTAAGGGCTCTATTCAACCCCTCCCTTCTAGAGTCAGTTGTTCCAACAGTATTCAGAAGCATTGTGACGTAACACAACTTGGCCCTCAAATATCTTAATGAACGGTAGTAAAAGTTTTTACATTTTTTTTCAGTTGCTTTGGGAAGGAAGACCAAACATGTTTACCCAACTAAAATGACTCACATTCTAACACTTCCAATCTTATTTTAATTTTGACGAGAAAAGTTCACATATAAGCCAACCATGCAAGCACACTACCATTGTACCGAGACCTTTGGAAGAGATGCGGTGACGTTGCGACGACGACAAACTGGTGCATGAGTTGAATGTGCATGACAAAACAGATTGCAATATCTGCACATGAGCCAGAGTTTGGATGTGAAACCACTTGGGTAAGGTTGCACTTGATGAGGTGCACCAACCCTAAAGTTGCCAAGAAAAAAAATAGGGTTTCAGCTATGATGGCAGTGGTTTCTGACAATACAACAGCAGTTTCTGACAGGGTTGGCACAATGACTGAAGGGACAACAGTTGTGCAGGATTGTACCCACTCTGATACCATGTTGAAGGTTTTAGATTGAAAAACACTGTGTTCCTACACCCAACTGATGTATATTTATAAATATATAAATTTGAGTAATTGACAATACAGCTCTCAGAAATCATAATATGGGCTAAAGCCAAACTAGGTATAAAAAAACAGCTTAATAAAAGCTACACAACAAAAGATAATCTTTGTTAAACAGAAACTTGATAATAAAACACTGCATTGTTCTTTTTTCATTTTCTATCTTTTGATTCCTTTTGCAAGAACCCAAAACAGATCTTATAAAAATGAACTAGATTTCTCAGCAACAGTTATTCTTGTCTGACATTATTACTGAAGAAATTAACAAAAGAAAATCACTCGGCTGGGGTAGCAGGAATATTTAACAGGAAAACTCAATATCTTACCCAGGAAACAATCTAGCTGCAGTGCGGTACGCTGACATAGCCTGATCACCCTCTTCTTGAGCAGCATAAGCATTCCCATAGCCTATCCATGCGGGGGGAAATGTTCCATCTAGACTAGTTGCCTTGCTGTAAGGTACACAATGAAACTGTTTGGTAACTTCTGATAATGGTTTTCACAAACAATCAGCGGCAAAAGTAATGAACCCATGATAATAAAAAATCTTGCAGAAAATTCAGATTAGAAAAGCAACCTTTAAGAAGATGACTGAGAAACTATCAAGCAATCAAACTCAGGACAAAGATACATAAGATCAACTCAAACTTAACAAGCCACCAAAAACAATTCAATCAATCCAGCCCAAGACCAGTCGTATATGCATTTCTGTACAGCTGAGTTGATAACATGACATTAAACATAACATATCCTCAGCTACTAAGGCATAGCATTCCTTGCTAATGAAACAAATAGAGAACTGCATCAAATGTCAAATAATTACCTTATGACATAACAAAGTACAACAGACTTTTAGCATATTTTCTCCAGTAAATAAGATTCAAACATCGTAGAAGTAATTAATATATCTAGGCAATCATGATGTGTAAGCTAGGAGGTTGAGTGTTGGATAACCTCTAACCTAGCACCAAGCTGCAGCCTTTAATGTTTCAACTTCTGTGTACCTCTTTCATCATATATATAAATATCAGGAACAGTAGAAGGGATTTTTATCAAGCCCTCAAACATATTTTGTCTGTTTTAATTTCAACTTGGTATCAAAGCGGGTCAATCCCGCTCTGGTTTCCGTCTGGTCTGTCCATCGGCACTTGTTGCCATCGTCCGCGGCTGTCCGCCGCCATCCGTCACTGTTAATCACTGTCTGCAGCTGTTCACTGCCATAAAACACTATCCAAAGCTACCCACTGTCACTGTTCACAAAACCGTCACTGTCTGCCACTGTTCCGCCGCCGTCCGCCACTATTCGCCGCTGTCTCCTGCCACCTCAGTCTTTGCCGGCGACCACTGGATCTGGAGCGCCTCTCCGAGCGACAGCCACCCCCACCGGTGCCGGAACCAGCCTCCTGTCCACGCGGCCGATCTTCTCTGCTGCGAACAGGTGCGTCGTCTCCGGCCACCTCAGTTTTCGCCGGCGACCACTGGATCTGGAGCGCCTCTCCGAGCAACAGCCACCCCCAATAGTGCCGGAACTAGCCTCCCGTCCACGCGCCGCGTCTTTCTCCGCTGCGAACAGGCGCGTGCAACCCACGCGCCGCCTTCTGCTGATCGGAACGTCACGACGCCACCTCCGTAGCTCTCGCCGGAGTCTTCTGCTGTTGTTCTAACCCTCAAAACTCTGATTCAGTGAGGTCCAGACGTCACCCTTGCGGACATATCCCTCGGTTGTTTAAAAGTCTCCACTGTTTTTTGCGTTTCTGCGTTTCTGCTCTCTGTTTTTGTTCCCTTGATCAGAAATGGCCTCTGGAAGTGTTATTTCATTCTCTGGAAGTCCTTCCATTACTTCCGAGAAGCTAGATGGACAAAATTACTTCTCCTGGTCCGCTGCCGTCAAGATGTGGTTCCTTGGTCAAGGACATCATGACCACCTTGAGAAAGACAGAAGCCATGTGCCTCAAGAAAAAGCCGAACAGTGGAAGCAAGCAGATTTTCAATTGTGTGCCTTGTTGTGGCAATCCGT
>Ga0214544_1001489_pt1 | contig 48841 bp, 29 predicted proteins | sample CNSS3metaG_FD_160074 | JGI IMG/M metagenome (GOLD analysis project Ga0214544, IMG submission 160074) | Root nodule microbial communities from cowpea collected in UCLA plant growth center, Los Angeles, California, USA - CNSS3 | ecosystem: Host-associated > Plants > Roots > Nodule | place: USA...
ATGATTCCGTTGGTGTGATTTTTAAATTTTTTTTATAAAAAATATTTAATTGATATATGGAACAATAAAAAAATGGGTATGGGTATGTGTATAAGAAAATACCCGTTACCCGGTGGGGATGGGGATGGGTCAAAAGTTGTATACCCGTTGGGTTTGGGGATGGGGATGGGGATGAATTTTTATTATGGGGATGGGGATGGGATCATGATACCCGTACCCGCCCCGCCCCGTTGCCATCCCTATCAACAACCATATATGAAGACAATAGTGTATTGTTCAATTGAAAGGATGATATAGATATCCAAAAATTTGTTCATTTGAAAATATGACAAGTCTATTTGTAAAGTTTTTGCCAAGAAAAACTTTTGAGCAAATGACTCACAAATTCGGACTCACCTTAATGATATAAGTTTACATGAGGGTGAGAAATAGAATATGTGATGAACAATATTATATTAAAGAATACAGAATGTTGTACTCTTTTTCCTTCACTAGGTTTTTTATCCCAAAGGGTTTTTCTAGTAAGGTTTTAACGAGGCACATTCTTTATCAATGGACACTCAAGGGGGAGTGTTATGAATTAATGATTGTCCATTGATTTGATATATTTACTGATATGATTCATTACTCTTTATGGTAAATATTTGTATTAACTAAGTTGATTTGTTTCCTTTATGGATTACATATTGTATCTATAAATAGGACTCTTCCTATCAATAATAATACACACATGAGTTGCTCCCTATTCTATCATTCTCTATTCTCTCTTATTTCTTCTCTTCTCTATTATTTGTCGTCATTCTCTATGTTATTCGCTTTATTTCATAACATCTCCAAAATTTTGATACCCAATTATAGTATATTATGTTCGTCCAAGATTTCTACGTGCTGATTTTACTGATATCAGTGTTTGTTTCATGGGGATTGTCAAGTATTTTCAACAGGGTAATGCACTGATTTAAATTAATGAACAAGAATAATATTTAACATTTTTGGAAGACTAATATTTATGCTAGAGTATTTAATGTTTAAGAAAGTCATTTTCAGTTATGATTTGTCTACAAATGTTTTTGAAAAAATGTGGTGATAATTTTAAAATTTGGTGACAATTATAAGAGAAGTAATTGGTGAAAAGGTGATGATGACAATTTTGTAAACAATTTAATGTTGATATTAAACTTTTAATTATGGTTATAGGTTAACATTTGCTAAAGTAGAGAAGCAATGACAATTCCCTTTTTAACTATTGGTAGTAACAATTTAGTAATTAATTTAATGTTGGAGTGGCAAACTTTGAATGTTAACCATAATGGTTTTAGCGACAATTATATAAATAGTCATTGTTTAAAGTTATGTTAAAAATTTTTTTCTTCTGAATCTTTCTATTGGTTATTTTTCGATGTTCTCTATCTTCTCATGCATTGCCACCACTTAATATCTTTGATGTGCCTCTATAAGGAAGAGGAAGAGAAAAAGAAAAATAATAATAACAACAACAAGAACAAGGATTGTGTCGCCACTAATATGTTGCTACCTTGTTTCATTGTCATGTTACTAATAATGTTGTGCCTCCAAGAAAAGAAGAGAAGAATGATCGTGTCTTGACACAAAGAAAAATGGATAGTCTTTATTGTGTGTGTGGTTGATTTAAGTGGGTCACTAAGGAAACAAAGATTGTATATAAGTGTAACAGGACTTGAACATTCACAAATTCAATAAAAAATAAAAATATTCTTTGCTGATAAAAGAAAAATACAAAGAAAAATGGATGATTGTCTTTACAAGAAGAGGAATTGTTAAGAAAATAATTTGTGTTGTCATTATTGTATAAAAAGAAAAAAAAAGAGTTTACTATTTATGTTTAAAATTTTGATAACAATTATAAGAGAAGTCATTGTGTTGAAAAGGCGATGACGATAATTTTGTAAACAATTTAATGTTGATATTAAACTTTTAATCATGGTTCTAGGTTAACATTTTTCCAAAATAGAGAAGTAATGACAATTCTCCTTTTAACTATTGGTAATGAAAATTTAGTAATTAATTTAATGTTAAAATGACAAACTTTCAATGACACTTATGTTAACCATCATTGTTTGATTATTTTTAACGACAATTATAGATATAATCATCGTTTAAAATCATGTTAATTTTTTTTTCTTTTGGTTCTTTCGGTTAGTTATTCTTCTTACATAATTTCGATGCTCTCTACTGTTTCATACACTACAAAAAAAAATTATTTTTTATTACCGATTTTTTAGTTTGGTTATAAAAATCTGTCAAAAAAATTATATTTGTTGTTCTAATATTTTAACCGTTAGAAAATATTATATTGTTTAATATTTTTAACCATTTACAATTATGATTTTAATATTCTCGTTTTAGTGTCTTTCATTTGTGCCTCTCTTTCTCTTACATTTGTGGTTCTTTCACTAGTGTCTCCACCCTATGTTTGTGGGTCTTCATCTGGTCTCCTTCTCACACATTATTTCTTCCTCTGTGCAGTGGTCAGTCTCCACTAGTGCATTCTTGCACATAGCAGATACTCAATGTAATTTTTGAAAGTTTTTCAGCATATTGAAGCCATCAATTTTCAAAGCATGTGATATTTCTATCTTTTTGAAGTTAATATGTCCTATGTGACCTGGTTTAATCGATTGGGCATTCTCAATTTAGTGTTTGCAACTTCTAATCTCATCGAACCCCTCATTTTGTAATGAAAACCCTCATCTTGAAAGTTAGTGATTATGATAATCGGGTTCAGTGCATTATCGTAGTTAGTGAATCACATTGCTTGCTTACTCTTTACGTTGTTGAGTGTTTAGCAATCTGTTTCGATTGTTTGTTGTTATAGGAATGATGGTTGAATGGAAAAATACCAAATCTCATTGGAGCAATATTCCAATCTCTAGCCCAACTATTTCTTTAATGTAATATTTGCTACTATATATCATACTCTGTAATATACATTGCATTTTTACATTAAAATTGTGTTCTTCAGAGTTAATTTATTTCTATTATAATATTGTAATGGTAAGCTATAAAGTTGAGAAATGCATTCAGAGTGAGTGGTTTCTGTGTGATTGGTTGATTGATTGTTACATCTCTTTCTACAGTCTCAAATGAGTGAGTGTGTTTCGTTATGTCACTACTTTCAATCTGTTTCGTCCATCACCTCACCTGTCAACCCCTTCATTCTCATGATTTTTTACAGGAACAATATTCAACTTTTGTAACTTTCAATTTCACTGCCACATACACATTTACATGAACTTGGTTTCAATATTCATATTTTAGTTTTAGTTTCAATATTCACTATGTACTTTTATATTTATAAGAGAAAATAACACAAGAAATGAGTCAAAGTGTTAATTATAATGAAATCTTAGCTGATGATTATGTTAGTAAAGTGTTGGGAAAGGATCTTTCTAGATGTGCACGTTGCTTAGGACTAGGAGGTCTTCATAGTGTTGTATTTCAATCCACGACTAGATTTAGTAATGCATGGTACAATTTCTCAAATTTTGGTTCAGTTGAAAGTTCTCAATTGAAAGAGGAAGTTATTAGTTTGAGGGAAAAGTTAGCAACTTCTAAAAAAAATTTGAAGACATTAAAGTGTCATGCTTGCATACATCCAAGGAAGGGTATATTCCTCATGAGTTGGCTATCATGTTGGTAATGCAAGTAATGTAATTGTAAGTGTTTTATATTTTGTGTGTATAATTTAATATTATGTTTATTATTTTAAATATGCTAACATGATATGATTTTGATTTTTAATTTCACAAGATGAAGAGGGTGGCCAAGAAGTGTCAACATCATGAGGATGATCATCACTTTTTAGATTAATTTGACATATCCTTTTATACATGTTAGGATCTTCTCAATCCTTAATTCCGCACTTTATACTTTGTAATATGCATTGCAACATACTATTTCCTTGCTTATAGGCTAAAAGCATCTGAAAATTTGTAGAGTTTTTTGGTGTAGTTACTAGTAGAGTTAATGAAAAATCTTGAACATATTTCATGGAGAAAAGAGAACATAATCCTTTTGATTAGGCAGGTGAATATTTGTAAAGAGCATGTTGTCCAAGCTTCTTCCATTGACCCTACCCATGTGGAAAGACTTTCACATATATTTAATAAATTAATAAATAAGTAAATAAAGAATAACAAGACTTAGAAAGTAGAATATTTTATGTAATAAATAAGTAAATAAAAAATAATTTTAAATAAAATAGATAATTGAAATATTGGTTAACATATGAATGAAAAACAATTACTAAATACTTTTAGAATATTAAAAAAATTAAAAAATATTTTAACATTTTCTATTATTTTTAATTATCAAAATATGATATATTTTGTGACGATTTTCAACCGTTAATATATAATATAATATGTGGTAATTTTTAACTATAAAAATATAATAAAATATCATAAAATAAAAGTAAATTTTGTAGTAATTTTTAATCGTTAGTATTTTTTTTCTTTTGTGACAATAATATCGACGGTTGAATTTTTTTTATCACAAACTGTTTTTTATATGTATAATTCTGATGATTTTTTAAACCGTATACAATTTTAACCGTTAAAACTTGTAATTTTAATCACTACAAATATCCGCCTGTAGTAATTAATCACCACCACTTATTTGTCTCCAATTTGCTTTTATTAGAAAGAGGATAATAATAATAATAAATAAAAAAATTGTGTCGCCACTAATATGTTTCTACCTCCACGAAAATAAGAGAAGAATGATTGTGTTATCACACAAAGAAGAATGGATTGTTGTCTTTAGAAGAAGAATGGTTGTCTCCGTAAGAAGAATACTTGTGTTGTCGCATATATATGAGAAGAGAAAAGGAATTTACTATCTATGTAACTACTGTAATTTTTTTATTATATCAAGGAAACAACATCAGTTATTGTAGTTATCATCGTTGTATGTCAACAAAAACAATGATAATTACAATCATCATCATATTGTTTGACTTTTAATGATGATTAAATGAATTACTATTCTAAAACCATACATATAAGATATCTTCAATCATTATTAAGAATTTTTTTTAGTGTCCATATAAGATATCTTTAAAAAAAGTAATGGTGTCCTACAAATTTTTTGAAAAGCCACCATGAATATATGTAGACAGCAAGGTAGATAACAAAGATGACTTTTTCTACATTCACTTTTACATCCTTTGGGACCAATTAATGTTACGTACAGTTTCATTGGTACAAAGAGAGTTTTGAATTTAAATCTGTCTTTTAGCTCCTTTCTTTCCCCATCCAAACTAATTTCCCAATAATTGAAGGACAAGCCCCTGTTGATTTGTTCTTGAATCAAACTTTGTTCTTTTTTTCCATAGTGGAACTTCACTATTAATGCTCTCTTATAATTCTTGATTGTGACCTTCCTGGAAAACCCAGAAAAAGAAGATATGTATATAGATAGTGACATTGTTTACTATATAATACAATGCAACTTCACCAACATTTTCATCACTAAAATAATTTTCTGATTTGGGCATTATTTGCTCTCTCTCTCACTCACTCTTGCACTCTCTTTACATGCATAAATGGTCCCTACCACCTCTACAAAAGAGAACAATAATTAATACATGATTAAGACCTCCTTCATTAACCTTAATTCAAAATAAAAGAGAAAGAAAGAAAGCCCTAGTGCAAGGTTTAGTTTTGCTTTCCCTGGCCCTGCTATAACAAAGTTGTAATATCTTTATTAATTAATATTATTAGGTTAGATGCATGGCAATTTCATAATCCATAATTGGTAGATTAAGGTTATAGTGGTGGTCAATTCCATATCCATAACAACACAGTGCTTGCCTCTTCACCTTCTAAGCGTGTTCAGAGACAATACATATCCAATTCACAATCATATCAGATATATAATTCCTTTTCTTAACTTAATTATTCTTATTATTGCTTTTATTAAATTTTGTGGGACCGTAAAGAAGATTAATTCATTTTCATACAATCACACTTGTATTTCTTCTCTATACAAATTAATAAGTCTTTCATAGACCATTCACACCATAAGTACAATTAAAGAAATATGAGTTCAACTTACATATTAAATTGAGATCTTTAACTTAAAATATTAAGAAAATAAACTAGTATAAAATGTTCATTTTTTTTATTCAATATAAAACTTAAATTTCTATCATAAATAGAATTTAATTGCTAATGTTGAAAATATTCTATCCAAGACAAATTATTTAGTAGATAATTTTCAGTAACTTTTATGCCTAAAAATTAACAAATTTATTAAACATATTAGTTAGTAAAAATATTGGATGAAAAAAAAACTTTTACTCTATAAGTATATGGCTTATTTTGTTATGAAATAACATAATGAAGAGTTGTCCCATAAGTGATGGAGACTTTATTTTTGTTAAATGGATCTTGTGCATTATATTATCTGTTTTTCAAGTGTTGACCATAAAGGTATCAATCATACACAGCCCACCTTAATCAGCACTAATTCACCAGAGAGAAAGATAGCTAGAGAAATAATGCGTGATATATTTATATATTAGCTTTTTAATAAAGCATAAAATATGCTAATTAATCTGATTTTTTTATTCTTTTTCAACCACTACGACATGAGGGTTAGTGTTGGATGAGTTCCTTAGCTGAGTAATCTGAGAATGTATGCCCAGATACACGTTTAAGGGTACGATTGTTTCTGTTTAAATTTTAAGAAATGTGTTTTCTTTTTAAAATTAAAATGGTTAATAATGATCATATATGTAAATGTTTTAACCAAAATTACGAAAAAATGGTTCATTGTTAAATATAAAAATTAGTTTGATATATGCTGAAGTTTTGACTACCATGAAAAGTATATATTCTTTGAAAATCACATTCTCGTTAATTTACAAAATTATACACATAATAACATATTTCCTAGATCCCTATTGCCACTCTATAACTAGGGTTGATGGAAAATTACGAAATCAAACTGTTAAGATTTATTTATTACATGAACAGTTTTAGTTTCCCAAATTATTGGGTATAGGTTTATTGGCTCTATACTAAATCGTTAATGACACATAAAATGATTAAAATTTTGAAAAGTGTACTAATTATGGGGTATAGGTTTATTACATGTGTTTGGATCTAATTATACTCAACTTTATCAAAATAGGAAAATTGGTTAATCATGTTTTCAGTTAAGGTATACACAAAAAGATGTTTTCCAACTTACCTAAAAGAATTTCATGTCTAGTATGTCCACCAAAAGTTTTGTAAACCCTCTCCATAAATATTAATTTACTATACTAATTCACTTATCTTGTGTTTGACTGAGATATTTCAACAATTACTTTCAATTCTTTTGCTTGGATAAAGCAACTTAATTTGTATTTTACAGAAAACTCAATTCTACTTTTGAATTTAACTTAACTTAGCTCAATCTTCAATTCGATACGACTTATCTTGACTTTTGGTTCAAGTCGACTTTCGACCCGAGTCCCCTAACTCAACCTTCGATTTGGGTTGGCTCAGCACGACCTTTGGCCCGACCTAGGTCAATTGGCTCAACCTTCGGGCCAACCCAAGTTTAACAGCCTAACCTTCGATCCAACCCAAGTCTACCAACTTAACCTTCAGCCCGACCCATGTCTGTGGGCTCGACCTTCGACCTGATTCAAGTTGGCCAACTCGACCTTTGACCCAACCCAATTCGTCCTAGACTGGCTCGACTTTAGGTCTAGGCTGACCCGACTCGATTTTTGGCTTAGGCTGGATCAACTCGATCTTCTGCTTGATCTGACTCGACTTTTGGACCTGTAGACTTTTTTGTCCTAATCAATGAAAAATTCCACAATTTGGAGAATTTCAATTTAGTTTTTGTTTAAGTGAATTTCAAATTTTACTATTTTAGTTATTTGAAATACCTTCTTAAAATTCTTATTTTTTAATTTCCTTTTAATGCCCTCATCTAAACATATCATTTTCCTTGAAAGAATTTCAAATTCTTCAAATAAATGAATTACTCTCTTAAATTGCCTCATCCAAACACACCATTTTGTTTTTCTAGATCTAATATGTACGAAGCATTTTGTTTTTCACCACTAATGGACAACTAACTCTAATTATTTGACTTAAAATTCTTATATTAATTCCTTCAGCTCCCTCAAGTTAGGAATATATATTTTTCATCCCAGCTTAGAAAGATGAGTTTTGAAGAGCCAACTATTTGGTGAATATGTCCACAATGTGTAGAAAAAAAAAATATGGCTATCTCAAGAATAGATCACAAAAATTTCTAGAATTTTCTAAGTAGTATGGTTATCTCAAATAAAGTTGTAAAGTATAGAAAAATGGATGAAAATACTAAGAAAATAAAAAACATACCGTAAATGATGAAATTTTTGAAATTCTAGAGCCATAATCCCATTCAGGCATGGGCTAACACATTGGTCACCTCATTTCCAACAACTTTTGCTTTTGGAGCGCCTTAATTCGAGGTTCGTGGCAATAGTTATGACCATTTAAAGTTTTTAAAAATCAAATCTTCATAACCCTAAATTTATGTCCAATATGTTAGATGCGAACATTCTACATTTGAATATAACCTAATAGAAGCTACCACAAAAAAAAATATTAAGTCAAAAATCATTTTCTAGCTATTTTTAGTGAATTTTACAAAATTAGGATCATATGCGTTGACCTAAAACATGGGTGAAGATGAGAAAAATCAACCTCAATGGTACAAAATGCAACATTTATGACACACAAACACCAAGCTTAATGTGAAATGCAATCGAGGAGAATACAAGCTTGAGCTCAAATGTGCACCACAATATGGTCAGATAGGGTGAAATGGGTTGAAGAACTTGCTCCTACAAGTTTGGCGTCGTCACTACACTTTGGTGAGAGGTTTGGCACAAACAAGAAAGATAAATGTGAGGATTGGCATTTTTTCTGAAATTTTAAAAGGTCAATTGACTTTGGTCTACCTCCAACTATACGCCAATTCCCTATTTAACATGAGCTCTAAGTCCAACACACATTAAAGAACGTCTGACTACCCTAGGTTTGATGTTATTTAACGTTTGTTTGTCCTAAAACCCACATACATTTTTAACGTATTTTGTTACACCTAACGTGGAATTGATGACATTGAAAGCCCTATTTGTATTAGTGTATAAATAATCATTTAAGAAAAATAATAACAAATATTGTTATGAATTTTCACGTAAACATAGTTATTCAAGAAAAATAATATCAAATATTTGTTTATTGTGGAGTGACATTCAAGTAGGACCGACTCAAAAGTAAAACATGTAAAGCACTCGCTTTAGGCCTCCAAACAAATAAGGCCTCATTTTTTTACAACTAATATTTTTCTATTAAATTAATTATAAAATTATGTTTAATGAAAAAGGCCTCAATTTTTTTTGTATTTATATATCACTATTAAATTAATTATTAAATTAAGTTTCAGAAAAAAAGGCCTAAAAAAATATTTTATCATGATATAACTCTATTAAATTAATTATAAGTTTATGTTTGTGAATAAAATTTAATTAAATTATTATTCGTATATGTTACTTTTCATTGGTATTAAAAATGATAATTAATGAGTTAAAACTTTTATTTAGTAAATTATAATTTTATTTACGAAAAAGAGAATGATTAGTTATCTTTATTCTCTTATAATCAATCTGGATTCTATATTCTTCTTTTATCTTTTTATCTCTCTGTGACTTCTCTTGCATCTCCTTACTTTCTTCTCTTCTGAAAGTTCTTTTAGGGTTTTAGTATATTACATTCCTTGAATCTCATATTTCTTGTATATACAAAATTTTTTATCCTCATTTCTGGTTAGTATGTTTTTTTCTTTCAATTTGTGTTGTTGTTGTTTTTATTATGTCTTGGAATTGTATTAAACTTAGAAATGTGTTTCTTTTGCCCATATTTGTTTTTCAATACTTTTCGATTTACGAGTTTCGAGAGTTTTTTGCATATATCTTGATGAGGAAGTCAAATTTTTTTACAAAACTATTAATTAGATTAGGGGTTAGTCTTTTGGTGGATAATAGATTAATTTGAGCATAATTCAAAGTTAGGTTTTCTGTAGAAAGATAATTCAAGTTTAGCAAAAAAAAGACTTATTATCGAGTTGAGAAGAACTTAAGTTTTGTCTTGGTATGTCCACGTAAGCACATTTTTTTGACTATTCTCTTGGCTTGTTCAAGAAGTAATCTCCTCCAACCTGTGCCTATTGCAAGGACCTGCAGTGCTTGCCGAGAATTGCCTGTATTCTTTCTTTTTTTTTTTACAGGCTCATCGCTTGCCTTTTTGGTGTGAACCGAAATGAAAACTAACTCTCCTTTGACTAGTTCTTTAAAATGCTTTGGGACTTTTGCTTGTGAAAAAGGTATTAGACGTAAAAAGAAACAATTTGATGAAAACATTGAGAATGAAACTGTAAAATCTCTCCAATAGTCATTTATAATTGATTACCTATTGAATATTGTAGATAAAACAATAACCACACTTTAAAGTAGATTTGAACAATTTAAAACATATGAAAATATTTATGTTTTTTATTTAGTGTTAAACAAATTAAAGTCACTAGATTGTACATTTTTGAAAGAAAAATGCTTAAACCTTGAAAAATCTTTAAAATATGATAATTTATTGGATATTGATAGATTTAATTTATTTTTAGAATTAAATATCTTAAGAAAAATTATAGGTTTGGAAAATAATAAACCAATTAACATTCTCTTAAATATATAAAAAGAATAAATTATTTTCCAAATACATATATAGCTTGTAGAATAATAACAATTCTAATGTTAGTTACCTGAGTCGAGAGGAGTTTCTCAAAGATAAAAATAATAAAAACTTATTTAAGATAACAATATATCAATAAAGATTAAATAGATTAGCCTTATTACCTATTGAAAAAGAGATGTTAAATAAAATTAATTATGACAATTTAATAAATAATTTTGGATAAAAAAGCTCGAAAAACTAATTTTAAATGAAATAGCTTATTTTATAAGTTTGTTTTAGGGCTCACAAACTCTTGAATCGTCTTGCATTCAAGTGACTATATATTCATTTAAAGCAACATAACAAAAACGTTAAAATTTAAGTTTTATTATTAAAGGAGGGTTAAATATGTCTTTGGTCTTTAACTTTTAGTGAAATTTTGAATTCGTCTCTCTTTAAAATTTTTACATAATTTAGTCCTCCAACCCTAGAAATACGTTGATTTAGTTATTTTAACCAAAGTTTGTTAAGTTTATTTGACGTTTCAAACGCATTTCATGATAGTATTTGAGTTTTTTATATTGTTTGACACATTTATGCTTTAATGATAACCGAGAAACGTGAATTAAACTTAACCAAATTTAGTTAAAAATGACTAAATTCATGCATTTATAATAACAGAGACTAAATTAGTCCAAAGTTTTGAAGAAAGACTAACTCTAATTTTTTACTAAAAATTAAGAGACAAAAAATATATTTAACCCTTTAAAAAAAAAAAGCACGAGCTTGCACTTTAAATGAGTTCACTCTATTTTGTAAGAGTCGATGCTTTCGTTCACTTTGAATGAATTTTTAATTTTGATTAAGTGCAACTAAATATTTAAACGATTTTGTTGTGGTAATATATTCATGACAGTCATAGTTGTAGTCACATAAAATATTTATTACTATATTTTTCAAAATATTTGTAACAAATACTTGATGATAACGTGTTATCTTTCATAAATTTCCATCATCAATATTATAACAGCTATAACTTAATTTTGTCGCAAAAAATTATTATCCAAACATAGTCACAATATTAGCAATCCTAAAAATTCATCACGGTACAATTTATTGTTATCTCAAATTCGTAAAAAAAAAAAGAAGAAAAAATAAGTTTATTTTAGTGTCACTTATTAGCATGTAAATATCACGAATTTAAAAAAATAATAATAATAATAATAATAATAATGAGGAAAATCTGCTCTCTTTATCTTGTCACATTATCTCCTCCATTAACTCGCTAATTCTAGTTCTTATAATTTGCCCTGAGTTTTGAGAGAATACTTTTTAAAGAAAATCTGAACAGCCTTTATTTTGACATAAGTTTGTCATCATTTTGTCTCTTGATGTGATGAAATCTTTTCACATCATTTTAGACTAATAGGTCAAGGTTTTCATATGTACACTATTTTTCCTTAAACTCACTTATACGTACTCAAAATAAATTTTGTAAAATCACGTATTCTAAAATTAAGTTAATTCGCAGAAACACATTTAGAAAAATCCAGAATTGAAACGCAACGGTACGTTTGAAAATGAAAAAAACAAGATTATGAAACTTTGTTCTGTTACATTATTAATATTGTAACGAAGAAACACAGTGATGCAATTATGCATTATAAAGAAACCAAGCATATCTCTCGAAAAGTGAAGTACAAATTTGCAAATCCGAAAGAATATTCATGTGCTGCCTTATTTTCCCCTGTAAAGTTGGTTGGCTAAAAACGCAATAAGTTCTTCTACCACCTTGACATGTGTATGGAAAATGACCTAAAATTAAAAAAAATAAAAATAAAGGAAAAGGAAGAATATTAAAGAAAATAATTATTTATTGTGTAACGTAAAAAAAAAAGGGCACATATTCTCCAGCTTTTCATAAACAGAAGCATGTGGGTTCCTGTACAGGAATCCCAGATCTAACAGTGCTATTGGACAATTATTCCCATTTAATTAAGCCATCTCTAACTAGTTGAATTTTCCACTTTACAATTCTACCCTTTTTAAATACTAATCGCGTATAATTAACCTTATGTTAATTGTTTTAACTTAAGCAAATTATAGATTTAAAATTGGACAAAATTGACAAAATGTCAGCAAGAAACGAACGTATATAGCGTTGTTGTTGACAACAATTTGCTTTTCCTATTTTTTTTTAAACATTGTTAGTGTTTTTAATTAACGATGCTAATTAAGGTAGAGAAAGAGAGAGGGAGGGTCTTAATTTGTGGGGGGGACCCTATGGAGTTTGAATATAGGAATCTCACGAGGCCTTGAAAGTTGGAGTCTTTGGGTGAAGTGTTGAAGGGTAGAGAATATTCTAGTGCCACCAAAGTTCAACAACAAAACTCCAAAGATTTATAATAAAAAATGTTAGAAAAGAAAAACATGATTAGATTATGATTAAGGATTAGAAAAATTAATAGTAAAAGTCAGCCCAGAAGGAGACGACTGCTCAAACTTCCAAAAATTCACTGCCTTTGTCAGCTGGCTGTCTCCTTCCATTTTAATACTAATTATTCCTAATTTTTTTTTCCTCTTTTATGGACCATCACCTACTATATTTCTATAGCTAGTTTAATTTTAATACAATATAAATATGAAAAGAATTATGATAATTTAATGGATTATTACTTCATGAGTTAAATTATACATAAACTACTAAATTTAGTGAGTAAAATAAAATGTATTTATTCTTTGATCGTATATTCTCTTATTCCCCAAATGAATTTTAATTACATTTAAACACTTGTATGAAAAGATAAAGAAGAAAAAAAAAAGCATAGCGTTGAGGGTAAGCAAACTTCTTTTCCCTTTTTTTCTTCTTTTTGTGGTGGTATGGTTGACGATAGTGGGGAAGACTTTTGTTTCATTCCCATGCTAATCTTATAGTAGTATATACCTTATTCGTAAATTAATTAAAAAGAGACAATCAATTTGTTCTCTCTCTCTATATATAAATGTTTATTACTAGAAAAACCATGGTGTTTTGCTTTTCGAACCATTATACGTATACATTAGTTCTCGGGTTAAAACATTTCCAGCTAACTAAGTTAAAACCTTTATTTAAAAGAAAAAGAAACAGTACGTTAAAGATGCCGAGAAAAAGCTAAAAAGTAAAATATCTATACAAAACAAAACAATTGCTAGAACAAAAGGTATGATTCCTATATATACCCTAATAAAATGTTTGATATTTGCAATGTCCAGAAACTAAATAATATAATGCTTCAACTTCTTGTTTACATCACACAATCATGTGATAATAGCAATAGTAAATGATAAATCTATAATAGATAAGAGTTAAGAAATGAATTTAAATTTAATTTAACCTCATAAAATAAAATCGAGTAAGTAATAATAAATTTATTTTTATGAAAAATAATCTTTTAACAACTAAATTTTGTCAACTTTTTCTTATAATTTGAAATGACATCTTTTAAGTGATTTTTCATTTTTTTTTTATTTTTTCACTTTTTTATATTCTAAAATCACTTAAAAGATATAACCTCAAGTTAAAAAAATAGTCAAAATTTAGATGTTAAAAAATCATTTTTTTACTTTTACTTACGTTAAAAATCTAATTGTGAAGCTAAATCTCACATTTAACGACAGTAAAAAAATTGAGTATGATAAAAGTTCACAAATTTATTGTTTTAAGATTTTAGATCGAAAAATAGTATTATCTTGATAAGTGAATTGAAATCTTGAGTTAAATTTTCAGTGGTTGTATCTCCCACGTTAATATTAGAAAACAAAACCATTAATAATTAAGACTAGGAATGGAGTGAAGTGAGACATGGTCATGTTATGATCTGGACGATTATTCCCTTTTCTGTGTTATTTTCGTCGTTTCCTTTGGAATTTTCCTTCCCCCACACACTTTGACAAGTGCATGATCACACGTGCATGGATGTTTTCTAAGAATAGTTCAAACAACGAAGAGGGTAGCTACCTAGCTGTTCGATCTTCATAATGGCAAATTACTTCTCTCCCTTTCTTTTCAATCTTGTGCCATGCAATTGCCGTATGGTATCTATAACTATCTTCTTCAACATGCCAAACAATGACCTGCACTTTCTTTTTGACCACCTTCAGAACAAACTCAAGCTATGTTTTCCCTTTTGTCAAACATCAACGTTAAATTAATATACAAAAGTGTTTGTGACTGAGAATGTTTCTCTTTCCATGTCACACTCATCACACGTTAGACGCAAAGGTTTTTCTCTGTGGGATAGAAACATGACAAGTTTCAAGATTTCAAGCTGTCATGTTAATCTAGCAGCATATGACAAGTTATGCAGAAAAACTGTTTCATGAACAACCAGTTCTACAGAAGCATGGTTATGACAAAAGTAAATAGTACACTATCAACTTTTTTTCTTTTGTTTTTATAGTTGTTAGAAATAATTAATATTTCTGTTCTCAGAGTGGTACAATTACTTTAAACGGCAGAAGTTTTTCAAATATTTATCAGTTCTCAGTCAGTGTAAAAGATTCACGAAAATCCTATCTTGAAAAAGAAAATTTTGGCTTTGAGAAAAGTGGTTTGAAATGTGATTTACATTGTAAAGTGTGTAAATTTTGTTAAATGAATAAAATAAACAGATCCTTATGTGTCGGTGCCAAATTTAGTTTTTCCTCTCCTTTTCTTTTATTATTTCAATTCGAACGGAGACATCTAAAGAAAGTTGTATTGTTATTTTGGTTTAAGAGAAAGAAAATTGTATGGCGTAACAATTTTCTTTTCTGGGCAAGTAAAGATTATATTAATATGAATATTTACAAATTTGAAGAAAGAAAAACCTAAAACAAAATGTTGTAAGATCAATAAACCTAAAAAAGAACAATATGTCTCACTCTAAATTAATTTCGATGCATTCGCCTTTTACATTGAGATATAAGTTTGCGTATTTTTCGGGATAAGTTTGGATTACATTTCAAGCACCAGTCCAAATTTACGTTTAATGTCTTTTAATTATTATTTTATGATGTACATTCTTAATTATTAGTATACATTAATAATTAAGTAAATTATACAGACCACTATTAAAGTTTAGTATTTATAATCACCAAAAATTATATATATTATAAGCGGAGTATAATTAAGAGGTAGTACAACCCATTACATAATTTTAAACAAAAGGATGGTTCTCAAAAAATTTGTCCGTATCCAAAAAAACATACCCTATGATTTATGAGAGGAAAAATTCTAATATTAAAGATAACGATAAATCAGAACAAATTACAAGAAAATTTAAAAGGGATAGACAAAAGAAGTTAACACTAAATTCTCCAAAGCCAAAATTTTTAAAAATTTTAAGATTTTTTTCAACATGAAAAAATTGACTAATGATAAATTTTTTAGTATGTAATTTTGTCTTTTTTTTTCCTGATATATAAAGTTCAAAGAAATGATTTTTGTAATGATTTTTTTCATAATAAGTACTTTTTTTTATTATGTATGCAATGTTATCATAAGTGTTTGGTGAATCCTCATGTTTTTCTTTAGTTTTTTTTTAATAAAATTTTTATACAATAACAACGATGTTTAACATGAACTTATTTGGAAGTTATTTTAACTTATTCATCCTAATCGACTTCTAGACCCTTAAGGCCACAAATATGTGTTTAGCTTTGTTCATGATTTTAATTTTAGTGAAATTATATAATATTTTAAATATTTAGTATCTTCTTTTTTAATAAAAGTAAACTCATCATCGGAAAAGAACACTTTTAATATAACAATATTTAAATACAATTTACAACAATAATTTTAATTATAATTGATTTATTCATCATTAAAAATATAAAAAAAATTCAATCAGCTGTCTTGTTTTTGTTAATTGTGATGACGATTTGTGAGAAAAAAAATGTTATTGTTTCATTGACACAATAAGGTGGTGGCAAAAATCTTCTTTCTCTCGCAAAGGTGCAATAGCAGCATAACTATTCATTTTCTTCTCGTTGAGACATAACTGTTCTTCTTTTGATGATGGTACAATTGTTCTTATCTTTATAGCATCAACAACATAGTAAGGATAACCTTCTTCTTCTCATGGAGTCAACAACGGCACAACCGAAACAATTGGTGACAATGAATTGACCTACAAAGAGCTCCAAAATTGTGGTAGAAGAAAAATCAATAGAGAAAAGTGAAAAAAAAAAAAAAACATTTTCTTAATGATATATAATATCGTTTTTTGTTACGATTATTTTTATAATTGTTGTCACTGTCACTTTTATATATAATGACAATTCATTTAGAAGTGTCATTAAAAATATGTTATTCTAACATTGAATTAATAAAAAAATTATCATTTTCATTTTTTTATGACACTTATAAGGGATTGTCGGCATTTCTCCACTTTTTGACGAACTAATGATAGTTGACCTAAAATCATTGTCAAAAATATGATATTTCAAAACTAAATTAATTATAAAATTGTCATTATCCCATTTTTAATTATGGTTTCCTTTATAATTGTTATCATTTCTCTGTTCTTAAGTAAAAATTGACAAAGAACCATCGTTAAAAATGATTTGAAATTATATAATCTTTTCCAAAATAATTAATAAAAAACTCACATTGAGAAAAAAATGTTCTAAATGATTATTTTTACACTGGTATATAATGTTTTTTTCAAATAATTAAAGTTAGTAATATATAAAAAGTGTTACTATAATATTTTTTAAATAATTAAAGAAATTCATATAGAGTGTAATTTTAATATTAAAGTTTATTTATTTAATAGATAATAATTTATACATAATATGATATTTCATGCATATTATTTTTTTAAAAAATATGTACAGTGAATATACCTTTAAATTTCACTGTTAAATTTATATTTATATACCATACGCAATGTTAAAATTTATATATTATTAGAAATACTTTCATTTAACAGATAAAAATTTCAAATGTTAGGATATTGTCTTTGTTATTGTAATTAATCTTTGTTTAACATTAAATTAAACTACTAACATACATATTATTTATTGTATTAATAATAAATATTTTGGGCAGTACAATAAATATTGACACAAATTATTTTTTAATATAATAATAAAAAATCATCTTTCAAACTTAATTTTATTTAAATTCTTATAATGATTGAGGTATAATTAAACAAAATATTTGACTCTTTTTTTCTTTTTGTTTTATAAATTTAAAATACACAAATAAACCATTCATGCGTACTATAATATTAAACTTTCTTTTAATAGATAATCGTTATCTTGATCACTAATTAGATTAAACAGTTGCTCAAGTTTCTATAATAAAATCATTTTTTATTATGTTAAATCGACTAATTATTCTGAATTATCAACTTATTGTGTATATATAGTGTTTATAACAACAGTTTAATTTTGTTAGAAAAAAGATGTATTAATGAAGACTAATTAATAGTAACTTTTTAGCAAATGTCATTTGCTTTATTGTGTTGTTAAAATGGAAATGAAAAAGCTAAAAGATAACTTTGTGAAAAAGAAAAGTTTAAAAACTTGTAAAACATACAAAACTTGGAATGATTTGGATGGGACAGTTTGATGGGTACATATTACACAACTAAAGCGATGAAATACCATATATCTTCTTGCTTCTCTCAAGCTATTTATAATTCACCATTACTAAACCACTGTACACAACACACACACACACACTGGTTTCAGATTCACACACCATATATGTGGTAAAAGCATAGGGATATTTCTTACATTAAAATAAACAAACTATACCAGAAAAGTTTATTGGGTGAGAAAGGATTAAAATAAACCACAAAACAAGAACAATTATAGGATAATCATTCCAAATGGAGATTAACTTTCTTCCCATCTCATCATATGTGTCATCATACACCTTTGCTTCACTTCTTCTCCCTTTCTTTGCCTCCTCCTTTATCACTCTCTCTTTCCTCTTTAACTTTTCACCGCCTCCAACAGCATCTTCGTTTATTTTATTTTATTTTATTATATTCCACCTAAAAAGTAGATAATTAAATCAACTCAAATTACATGAGAGAGAATGAGAGAGAGAGATCCCATCTTGCATATACCACTTTGTGCTGTTTAGGGTTGGAGGCATATATAATTAACAAGCCTACATGCCCAGTCTCTTGGGTTTTCTCTTAATTCACTCACTAATTCTTCTTCCCTCACTCAACTCTGTGTCTCAGTTTCAGTCAAACTCAGAATCTGATCACAAACAGTTTCAAGATGCTGAGAAAGATGGATGAAGGAGAAATCATCACCAATGCTTTCCCTCACAACCTAACTGCTTCTGCTGCATCAAATACTAACAATCCTCCTCCTGCTTTGAAGAGGAAGAGAAACCTCCCAGGAAACCCAGGCATGCTTTCTTTCTCTTCATTCATATCTCTTGCATAAAAGCTTTACCATCATTGGTATCATTACAACAAAAGTTAAAATTTTTAAGCAATTCATTAGTGCTAATGGCAAAAAACAGCTTCCATCACCAATTCTGTGATGTTGCTTTGATATTCGGAGTTATAATTTGCTTTTTCATCAAGAGAAAACCAAAGGGTATATGACAGATGATTTAACATGTGAGTGTTTGTATTTGCGCAGATCCTGAAGCTGAAGTTGTGGCCTTATCGCCAAAGACACTCATGGCTACCAACAGATTCTTGTGTGAAACCTGTGGGAAGGGTTTTCAGAGGGATCAAAATCTTCAGCTCCATCGACGAGGACACAACCTTCCTTGGAAGCTTAAGCAGAGAACGGGGAAGGAAGCGAGGAAGAGGGTTTATGTGTGCCCAGAGAAGAGTTGTGTCCACCACGACCCTTCAAGGGCTCTTGGAGATTTAACTGGGATAAAGAAGCACTTTTGCAGAAAGCACGGTGAAAAGAAGTGGAAGTGCGAGAAGTGCTCAAAGCGTTATGCCGTGCAGTCGGATTGGAAAGCACACTCCAAGACCTGTGGCACCAGAGAATATAAATGTGACTGTGGAACTATCTTTTCAAGGTATAATAACTAGTTAACCTATTCATCTCAATTTTCTCATGCCAAATCTCTTACCAATCTTACAGAATCAAGTTTTCTGCTTTGTAAAAGTGGTAACACATGACTATATATAGTACTCTAAATCCAACCCTCTCTCTCTCTTTCTCTGGTTGATGCTTTCTGGAGAGAAAAAGAGAACGAGCTTAGTTCAAAACAAAGGAAGCCACACAAGTTTTTGATAAGCCTTAGCCCTAAACGACAAAAGTTCTTAATTTGGAATTATCTTACTTATACCTATTATGTAATTATTAATTCAGTTTTTCCTTGGAAATATATAGTTTCAGGTTAATTATAACCCCTATAGGCTAGTTAGTAATCGCATAAGTCATAATGTCTTAGTCATGTTATCATGTTATATACTCCCATTTTGTACTTTTGTTGAGCTAATGTTATATCGTTTGTCTTCACCTTCGAACGAATATTGCATTAAAATCCAAAACCAACTATTTGTTACCACGATCGATGCTACCAAATAACATTATTTGAGTGATTAGAAAGAGAGAAACAAACGTATCTCAGTGAGTTTAAAGTCGTCACGAAGTACAATGCACCAAAATGGAGAAGCAACATTAAATAATCTAGCCACTGATATTTTTTACTTTGTTACTATTTTGTGCTACAAACTGAGACTGATTGTTACACTGATAAACAAACACATTTAGATTATTTTTATTTTATTATTCATATTATTGTTTTTCTTATGAGCAGGAGGGACAGTTTCATCACTCACAGGGCCTTCTGTGATGCTTTGGCAGAAGAAACAGCAAGGGTAAATGCATCATCAGACATGAACACCTCTTTAGGGGGTAACATCGGTTACAACGTGATTGGAACTTCTCTAGGCCATAACATGGCAACCCATTTTTCTTCAATTTTCAAGCCAGTTTCAAGCACAGAAGAAGAAACAAATAATCAAACATCTAGGGGACTACCCCTTTGGATGGGTCAAACATCATCTCCTCAGGCTCAAGAAACAATGGTGAACAACAATTTGAGTGAGATTCATCAACTTGGGTCTGCCACAAGCTCATATGGTGGCAACTCACTGGTCCAATGCTCAAACTTTGCACCTTCAAACTATCAACTAAGTTGGGTGTTCAGGACTAAACTTTCCAATGACAGTAACATCCAAAAGCTAACAACAAGCACAACAACTACATCACTTCCCCTAGGCAACTCGAGTGTTCCTTCTTTGTACAGTTCCCAACACCAACCCCACCAAACATGTTCCTCAGCAAACATGTCAGCCACGGCTTTGTTGCAGAAAGCTGCACAAATTGGATCAAGCTCAAGCGACCCTTCATGGCTTGGGAGCATAGGTTTGAAATGTGGTAGCAGTGCTGCTGCTCAAGGTCAAGATGGGGATAGCAGTAACAAGTTCAGTGGCATGTACGGTTCAAGTTTAGTTCTTAGCACACTTGGGACTGAACCAGATAACTCTGCATGTGACTTGTCACAAATGCACCCTCCCAAACGTAGACACGTACTCAGTGAAGAAAATGGAGGGGGGCAGTTCAGGGATTTCCTCGGTGTTGGTGTGCAAAACCATTTGCCACACTTCATCAATCAACAGGTGGATTTGATTTGAAGAAAAGTGTTCGATGAAAATGGTCTTTTCCACACTCATTTGAGAATGTACACTTTGCAAGGAAGAGAAAGAGAGAGTAATAATTAATGTGTTGAAGAAAAGGAAAAAGAATGTAGTGTGAAAAAAATCTTGAGTTGATATTTAAGTATATATATGTTGGTTTTTGATTGTTTGAGTATGTGAAAGGGGAAAATAGCACTAAAAGAAAAAGATAATGTATGATGGTGAAGTTGGAATTGGAGGAACAGAATTAAGTATCTGGAAACTTTGCAGAGAGGAAAAGGTGGGTATTGAGTGGTTGATGAGGGCTAAAAGGTTTGCTGTTAGAAAACTATTGAAGGGTTGAAAGAAGAGATATCCATGCATATTCTTTTGAATGCTGAAAGCTGACCCCTTTTTTAAAAATGGTGGCTTTAATTTTTGATAAAAGGAGAGAGAGAGAGAGAGAGAGAGAGAGGGTTGTGGAGTAGTGGGGGCAAAGCAAAGGACAAGCTTTGGAGTCCATTATTGCACAGTTTGTTTCATCTCTCTGATGTGTTGTGCTTCATGCCTTTGGCTTAAAAAGGAGAATTTTCCAGTGAAAAAAAAGCATATATTAGTACGAATAGGCTTTTAGCCTTTAGGTTAAAAAATAAATTAATGCACACTTTTCATTCACCCTGCAATGCATATTTGTAGCATGACGAGATTGGCTAAGTTTTCTAACCATGCACAAAAATGGAGCTAAGAATGAGATCCAAGCATGTTAATTGTTTTTTTTTTTCAGTTAATTTATAATCATTTTCCCTCTTAATTATTTTATATCACTTTTTCTTGGTTCCCTACCCTCCTCTTCTTTCCATGCATTCAGCGGAAAGTACGGTATAGAGTTACAATTTTAGTATATCATAATGGAAGGTTTTTACATTTGCAAATTATTTCAACTATTATAACAATAATATTTTATCATCAATCAGAACATAATTCAATGATAGTAGGTTATTATCGATCGACATGTTTAAATTAAATTTTATTATGACAGTAAAAACTTTTGTTTTAATCTTTTTTGACATAATTACATATACTTGAACTCAGAACTATTGATTCAATTGAAACAACATTGTTAACTGATTCGTCTGCACAAGTTCGGTAATATCAACCTTTTAATTAATACATCTTTATGGTTGTATTACCATGAAAGTGTCCGAAATTAACATGACATAGTACTTTTGAATTAGTACTAGAGTTTGTCTCACCATTCTAATTTCTTTTTTAAATAAATAGTTTAAAATATTAAATTCATTTTTTTATGTGTTATATATATAAATATAGCATTGACTATTTTAAAGATGAATGTGTTGATTGACTAACTAGGAAAAACATTTATCATGCTACTCATTAACTCCATCAATAATGTATTTACAAATATCTAGCACACATTAGTTAATAAACTTTCTGCGTTTTCAATTAAAGAAATATTTTGGAGGTAATTTTTTTTTCCTTTTCAAAATTTAAGGTTTTATATCAGTAACATAATTCATTTATAAAACTTAAATTTTTATAAGTGAAATATTTGTAGATGAGAAATAACCTGAACACTATAAATTTTAAAGTAGTTCTATACAAATTAATGACTTTTAATTATATACTAATTGTGTGATTAAATGGAATGAAAATCACTATGAAATTTCAACTCACTAATACTAGTGTGTCCTAAATAAGTTTTTCTTAAGAAATATTTTCAATATGTTATATATGATTTTATTTAATTGATAAGAAACTCTAATTGTACCTTCTCCTTTATTTTTTAGATTATAGTTTACCTCGTAGTTTTCAAAGCTTCACGGGCACCCTTTGGCCCATCCCATATCACCGGAATTCGTCTGAAAAACAAAATGAAAATTCAAAATTCTTTGGCTTTGCCAATTTTTATAGATGTAGCAAGTAACTTTAGTAGCTTACTAATACTTTTTGTAGTGTTTTCTCTCTACACTTTTTTTTTTCTTTCTTAAGTTTTTTTATCTGTAGTTTTAGTCCCTTTATTTACTTTTACACAATTTTAGTCTTTGCATTTTAGAAAATTTGCAAATTTGGTTTAATCTTTATTTTTTTTTTCATGTCTTTATTTATTTAATTTTATATTTAATTAATTAAATTGTTTTATTGATAACACCTTAAATGAATATATATGTTCAATTTAGGATTTAATTAAAATAAAAAATATAGAAAATTAAATATAGGATTAAGATATAATTTTTTTTAAAATATGAGAATTAAAATACAATCCAAAATTCAAAATTCTAAACAAAAAATAAATATGAACCAAAATTACAATTTACTGTTGAAGCTGCCTTTCGGCTAAGGAATCTGTCCACTCACAAGAAAACAACTACACAAGCTAACCTATGTGCTTAAGATAATACTCCTACAAGAGAGAGAAGTATATTAAATTTAAATTAAAGATAAAATAGAATAAAAAAGAGTAATTTGACTTCTTTTTCTTTTTTGATATAATTATTATTTTTAAGTTATTTCTTTTGCAACAGTTATCCCTATATAATTCAATTTATTTTATGTAGTTTTATTAAGTTATATTATTATTACTTTAATAACGTTTTCTTCAGTTGTTGATAGAAAGAGATGCTTTTAAAATAAAATAATACTTTTATCTTATAACTCAAATACTTAAATTTCATCTCATATAAACATATTTTATGAAAATGTTTTTTTTTTTGTTTTATTTAAAGCATAGGTCATAAATCTTTAACAAAACTCCTCCAACAATGCAAGAAGATTAATCCCTTAACTGTTTTGATTTAATGGCCTGTGAACACTCTCGTTAATTAATGTGTACAAAGACAAAAAGAAAAAGGGAAGAAAGAAGCAATAAAGAAGAGAACAAATATAGAAATATGCATGGAACAAGTATTTTTATAATAATAAAAAAAACATCTATACATCATTACCCATTAAACTTTTCACTGTTTTATGTGATGGATTTAACAGTGAGCACTAGATTTGGTTGGATGCATTTTATTATGAATGAAAAGGTAAAGAAAACATAAGTATGAAAAGAAAAAGCAAAAGAGAAGCCATATTCTCCAGTCTTGGAGCCGTACACTGTTGTTTGATTTTGCTTTTACTTTTGCCTACGTTATTATGGGTGGGACAAGTTATCAAATGATTGTTCACGATTATACCGCAAAATCTATTTCATCGAAAATATAGAAAATATTTGAAGATGTGCAAAATAATGTGATAGGTATATATAAGGAAGGAATATGGTGGAGGAATCATGATTGCCATGAAGTGTAGGTCTTAAAAGCTTCTTCATGTCACCATTCACAATTTTTTTTTTCTTTAGCTCTGACAACAACAATTATGAATTTGGTGTGTCAGTACCAATTCAAATTTTTGTATGAAAAAAATGTAGGGGGTGTAGTTTTTATGTTTCGAAAGCAATAAGAAAACTGGTTTAACAATGTTCCCTGGATAATTTTTTTTTCTTATTCTTTCATTATACTACAATTTTCATCTGACACCAAAATTAGTTTTTTATACCTATATATTATACCTGTTTAAATTTATTAAATATAAAAAAGAGACCATAATAATTTTATGAATAATATAAGTTCTTTTATTTTTGTTGGACTTATAAAAAGTGGTTCAGCGACATTTTTAGAATATTAAATAAGATATTTTATAATTATTTTAAGTATTATAAGTATAGAATATTCGATTTTTCATTAGCCTTCTCACTTCTCACTGATGTTTCACGTTTCCAGACTTTCTCTCTTTTTTTTCATTTCCATTTACTCCCCACATTGGGTCTCATCGTTTCCGTCCAATGTTCGTCTGTTGCTACTGAGGTCTGTTCGCGTTTGCCGTTTGGGTTCGTCGTTCGCCATTCGCATTCGTCGTTCGCCATTCTGTCATCATCTTCTCCATTCTCCTTTCCTTCATCATTTGCATTCGCTCCTCCATTGGAGTTGATCTCCTCTGTTCACGTTCGTGTTTCGCACCTCCATTGTTGTCACGTTCGTGTTTCGCATCTCCATTGTTATCACGTTCAGGCAATATCACTATTCTCCTATTATTTGTTGGGTTTGTTGCTTTTGCTATGTTTGATGTTCCCGTATTTCCTATTTTTGCTAAGTTAGGTTGTTTCTGCAAAGATTTTAGGGTAGGTTGTTTCTGCAAAGATTTTAAGGTAGGTTACTCATTACCAATAACCTTGACTTTCATTTCTCAACCATGCCCGAGCTGTAACATACCTAATGCATATTGATTAAAAGTTAGTGCAAGCAGTGAAAAAAATCAATAAGAGGATACTACTCATGATTCTAAGGCAATATGATAACTATTAAATTAGAACACTCCTAAACCAAGAATTATAGTACCCAAGTTAAGTCTAACTAAGCTTAATCTCTAAACTACATCATCATATCAATGCAGGGTATACTCAGGACATAATCCCTGATTCAGCTATTCAGAAAAAAGAGCTTCTATGGATTGAGGAAAAGGATAGAAGAGGTACATAACTGGTTATTATCATTCCATATGTTTTTATCAAGATTTCTTGCGTCTTGTGGAAATAATAGTTAACATGATTTTAGATAAATGATTGCTTTTGAGATGAAATAACTTTCAGTAGATATTACGTAGGATGAAGAATGTTACACTTGGTTTCCCCAATAACTTGCCACTTGATTTTAAAAGTGTAGAACATGAATTACCAAATTGAGTTTAGTAAGACAAATAAACCACATTGATCATGAACATCTAACATTGTCATAATGCTTATACTTACTTTTTCATTGATGAAGATGTGCTTCCCATTAGGGCTGCAGTACATGCAACTTTTTCTTTTTCATACCATTCTTTTTCAACAAACTCATACTTGTAATTCAACACATTCTTTGTCATAAGTAGCTGTCAAAAATGTCTACTGAATGCATATTGAATTTTTTTTGTCTCACTTTAAAAGTTGGTTTGTGAGATTGAACTGAGTCATAATGTTCAAATTCTAAGAATTTGTTACATAAATTTCACCACAAGCTACAACTTTTTAATATTAATCACCTCCACGACTCTTCCCTTGTTGAAATCTCATATCATAAAATACGAATTTTCATTGTTCAAATAAGCAATAGAAAAAATTATGGCCTTTAGTTATACCATTTTCAAGCACCAAATTACAGTAGTAGTAGTAGCTGAAGAATTTAAGCATCTTAAGTGCTAAAATCATAGTAGTAGCTGAACAAATTGAATAATACACATACACTACGATAAAAAAAAGTAGATCCCATGATTTCATTTGCTTCATCGTGGCACAACTAATATTTTATTTATGCATGGACAAATATGATCAAAATCTTCTCAAAAGAAGAAAGGCTATCTGCACTACACTCCATCCCTGTCAGTTTTTAGTGTTGAAAGATTGCTTCCACTTTCTCTTGATTCTTAGTTGTTAAACTTTATTAGGATGTAAGTTTTTAACTCATTTTTCATTAAATCGGGTTTTGTTCGCCAAAAGTCCTGTATACTATTTCTGGAAAAGTCACCAAAATGCAGAAGAAGTTGTCTTTGTATGCATCAGTTAAAACTGCAATCTTCGAACACAAAGTTAACAAAAATAAGGTCATTGGAATCAATAGGATTAATACAAGACAAGAGGGATAGAGGAATTTGATTTTGTCCACCCACCCAATCTCTCATCTTTCAATCCATCTCCATCACTTCTTCTTTTTTCTCTTTTCTTTTGTTTTTCATGTCCTTATCCATTTTTCTCCTCTCCCACTTTTTGTTTTTTTATTTCCCTGTACGAACTAATGCATGTCACCTTATTCTTTTCCTTTTCTTCACTTTTACTACTTCTTTTCTTTTATTCAGAATCTCTTCAAAAACTAAATTATCACTTTTACTAAACCCTCTCTAGTAAGAGCGAGTCACCATTTTTACATGGTAGGACTGCTATCAACGAATTGGTACAGTCTATATTTACTATATCTAACCATCAAAGTTGAGAATAGTGACAAACAGAAAGGGAGTGTTGCAGACAATTGTATAAAAGTATTTGAAAGATCACGGACTTGAACTGGTGTATCGATAGCAGGTCGCTCAATATGACCTCTATGGTAGCTATGATCTGGGTCTATCTATGGAAACCTCCGGGCTCGCCCTAGTAATGTGTGCACCCTTTGAAATTCATAAGCTTCCTTTTTACGTTCTTCTTGCCATTTCAACACTTCTTTTCTGTCATTGTACCAAAGGTCAACTGTTCTCCTAGCCTCTTTCACAAAAACCTGAGAAAAAAATGTGTAACTTTGGAAAACTAAATCAATAATGAAGAGGACTTGTAAACTATTTAAGCCCTTCACAATAAGTTACATAATTCAAGGTACCTTCCAAACCCTTGATAGCCCAACTAGAGTCTTTCCATACGCAATTGAGAAGTTAAGCATTTTGGCTTTTCTTCTTTCTGAAACAAAGGCATCCTGAAGTGAAAAATAAATGTAACAGATAAATGGCATGCTGTTTTAGGATCGACCAATGAGCAGATGGTTATATTTTGTTTAAATCTTGATTTCAAATTAACTGTGTATCATGCATGTGTTCTCATAAATTGTTACAGTGAGATAAATAAAAGAGACTATATTTAAGAGTAATTGAGAGAGCTTGAAAACTCCCCTCATATGTTCTCATATTTATATTGAACCTACAGGGGTCATTGGCAGTTGCTTGTAATTCTTCCTTAGAAGTTTGTTGTGGTTCTTTTGTATTCATTACACAAGAAGCCTAACACTTTGAGAATTAAAAGTACATTACAAGCGTAAGTTTTTTTTATTAACTTATTTTTTGTGTTATATAATTTAATTTTACTAAGTTCCATACTAGGCACAATTTCAATATACATTAACTTTTACAGAGCGGTTGAGGCTCATTCCAGGTTGCAGGGACAACAAATCACTTCTAGAAAGAAGTTGCAGTTCATTGCACCAACTTTAAGTAGTTAATCTTCAAACTATTGAAATACAATTATCAAATTTATGATATTATATGAATTTAACTTGTAGTGCTCACGTCAATTGGAAAGCTATGTGTGTGGATATTATACCATGAGGCACATGCATAGAATCATATACGCAAACATTGTAGACTCATGGGATATGGTAATATGTACAATTTATAAATCACATCTTAAGTATTTATCACTAAAAGATTGTTGACTCAACTATTCATACTGTAGATTTTCAATGACACATCTCCAATGGATCAAGGAGTCTTGAAGGAAGTTCGTGAGCAATGGGCTTCATTTCTTTTAAGTGTTTATATAAGATGATGTTAGGTGTTTTATGAATTATATAGTAATTCGGTTTGGAGTAGTATTATATATCATATAAACATTAGATTCTATTTCATGTAAATATTAGATTGAATGAGATTTTTTTTCTGGAAGTATTGGGTAATTATATACAAGTTTGGTATGTGGTAGGAAGCATAAACGAATTTTTATTAAAAAATAAAAAATCACTTTTTATACCGGTTGAGGTCATACTTGGTGTAAAATGTGTAATTTTTTATACCGATTGGAACTATAATCGGTATAGTAAGTCGTTTTTTCTTACATAACTTTCCCTTTCCAAGAGGATTTTCTGTACCGATTTTAGAAATGGTATAAAAATAACCGATATAGAAAGATAAAACCTTCTATATTGTCTGCATCTATACCGATACTAGAACTGGTATAAAAAGTCTTTTTTTAACCGGTATAAAAAGTCTATTTTACACTAGTGTGCATGGTTTATGTGATTTATTATATGTAGATGTGTTTGAGGATTGATTTGAAATCATGATTATATTTTTCAATAGTGTGCATAATAATTAGGGGTTAAAATCATAATATATATATGAGTATTTTTATGAGGATAATTAAATAGAACAATAAAAATTTACTAATGATAAAGAGAATTCAATCAATGAATAAGATGAAAAATAAAGATGCATAAAATTTTACATATTTGATTTTACTCAATTAATATCAACTACGAAATTAAGACATCAAAATTATTTATAAAAATACTCGTGAAAAAGGTACACTTTTTTGTATTTGGATTATCTACGAAATATTTCGTAAGTAATTTGTCCACAAAAATCTCTGTAGATAAATTATTTATGAAATATTTCGTAGTTAACCCACGCAAAATTTCGCTAGTAAATTATCTACAAAAAAATTCATAGGTAAATTACCTACAAAAATTTTTATAGGTAATTTACTTACGAAAAAATTCGTATGTAACTTACCTACAAAACGTTTTTGTAAGTAACCTAAATATGAAAAGAAAAAAAATATTGTACACAACTTAGAAATCCAAAATCTATGCAATATATAAAATAATTTTACACACACACACACACATTTTATTTTTTTGAAATAACTTTAATTTGTTAAAAATGTATACACATTATTAGATAGATTTTCAACTATCCATTTCATTGTTATAATAAAGTTAACTCTTATTAAATTAACCTTCTGAATGACTTATTTGAATAAGTCATTACTTCAATCTTAGGAAATACCTAACTCAACTGCTTCTAGTCAAGTATATGCTGATAAATAGTCATTAACATAACATTAAACTACAAACTATAGGATAAAGTAAACAACATAAAACAGAAAAAGAAATTCATAATATTTTAAAGTCATGCATAATAATTTGTATCTTAGCCCTAGTTCAAGTCCTTCAATTAAAAAACCAACTAATCTTAGCCTTAGGTCAAGTACTGTAATCTTTGTCCATGATGTTGGTCACCCTCTTAAGCACCATCTTGGTTTTGGTACTTATTATGTGGTTTTTCATTGACATCTTGCAAAATGGTTTGTGTGATGGGAGGAGGAAGAGGGATGAAATTTTTTATTAGGGATTCTAATTTTCGTTGCAATCGTTGATTCTCCTCCATGGATTGATGAAACTCCTTCCTTGATTAACGAATACTTTCTTCCAACCTTTGAATCTTTTGTGAATCCATAGTTGTAGAACTAGATGTTTGTTTTTGTGAAGACTTTCCCGTAAAGATAACCTTCACTCTGTTTTCAAACCCCATATACTCGCCCCTTAGGATTTTTGCCACCAGTAGCAACTAATCAATTTTTGTTCCTTAACTTCTCATCCTCAAGAAGGTTCAATGGGGATATTTCCTCTCCTCTACCACAAGAAGCGACCTTAGATCTTGCTTGAGAAAATATAGTTTGAAAGTATAACCAAATATAGTCATTAATATAGAGAATCAATTTTAATCATTGACTGCTGGAAGTAGTTGAACATTGACGAAACTAAATTCCCAACTGAACCTTAATCACTCACTACTTTAGTAAGAGTAGAATCATATTACAATTATTAGAAGTTCTTTTATCAAAGTTGTTATTTTTTGGCAAGTGTACCAAATCATACAAGTAATACAGTGGACAAGTCCGAATATCGTATCCCACAAGGACTAATGTAGTTTAAATTATTTGATTTGTTAGTGATAAAGGGTGAGAATACCAAAATATTTGTGGTTTAATGGAAAAATAAATGTAGAATTAAGATGTAAAATATAAATAGAAATTGACACAATGGAAATAAATAGCTCGGTTGAGAAAAATATAAGATAAAAACTTCACTAGGATTGGGTTTCACGATTCCATTTGTTACGTGTTTGACAAATGTGCCAAATTATACAAGTAATATAGTGGACAAGTTCATATATCATATCCCTCAAGGACTAATGTAGTTTAAATTAATTGATTTGTTATTGATAAATGATGAGAAAACCAAAACTTCAGTGGTTTAAAGGAAAATAAATGTAGAAATAAGATGTAAAATATAAACATAATTTAACACAATGGAAACAAATAACTTGATGGATACACTACAAAAAACTAAGTAAATAGTGGAGGTTTTTTTGTTGTTTAGTGGAGGTTTTTGACCTCTACTAATTAAACTACAGAAGTTTTAAAATCCTCCGCAGTTAGACTCGCCACAAGTAATTAGCGGAGGTTTTTTAAAACCTCTAATACCCATAATATACTGCAAAGGTTATATTGAGGAGGTTTTCAACCTCGGTTACATGTACAAGTTATAAAATGAGTTTTAATTAAGCTTTTTATACCTACATAGAGATTTTTGTGAGATACATTAAATCTATGTGATCATTATTTTAAATCTGCATTTTTAGTGGAGAATTTTATTATAAAGTAATATTATTTTATGTGTTTAAAAAATCTTGAAAGATTAATAATTTAACCATTTATGATAATAAAAACAAAAACTTATTTTTTATAAAAAAAATTTCAATTTAATTTTATATAGACAAATGAGATTTTTGTTGTTGCATGAAATAAAATAAAATACAATATGAATAAATAAGACTCACTATAAATAAAAACTGCCTAACATAGTTAAAGATTCACAACTCAAATATTTTTCAAAAAATCTAATGGAACTATCCATAATGATAATAATGTAGAAGAAGGTAAACATTTGTACCAAGTATTAAAAATATAAATATCAAACTAAAGTAGTGGTTGACTATAAATATATATATATATATATACATCCAAGAATTTTTTTTTTCTCTCACAAAATAGAAGTGATATTGTATCTAATACTAAAAATAAATACAGAAAAATAAACCAAGGGTTACTAGTTGTTGACGATTCTCTTCCTCCCATTGGAGTATTTGGAACACTTGAAACATCATTTGGCTAAAAAAACACAAAAATTAATTAGTATATATAATTAAAATCACAAATATACAAGTGAATAAGAAAATGTAACACAAAAATTTGGATATGATAGTGTACTTTCCAAACTAACAATAATACACCTTTTTGTTAGGTACCAAAAATCTGGATACAAGAGTAAATAACACAAAAAAATCTGGATATACCTTTTTCAAGATAGTAAACAATATCTTGTTTGACCAAAGAACTAAATCTATATCCTCAACTCAACTAATTTATATTGAAGAAGTTAACAAATATAATCATATTTTGATCATTTATACTTATTGTTTCTGAAGTGAAAAAACTAGCCATTTCTTCAGGAATGCCTCCTTCCTTCATTATCATATAATCCTTGAATGTTGATTCTAGATTGTTATACTTTGCTTGCCATTGGTTAGAGGAGGGGCATGAAATAGAACTAGATGAAGAAGAGATAAAATTTGAAGAATGAAGCCTAGAATTCTTGAATGTGTTACTAGGAACAACTCCTAAACCCATACCTCGCACTATACTAGAGTGCTCTAGCCCCAACACTCTACCAAGTACATCATGAGGAGATACTTCAGATTCATCAATAGTGCTTTGAGTCAAACCTAATTCAATTTTTTCCTAGAACATGTAATAGTTATAACGAATTATAAAAATTTGAATACTAAAATCATAACACTTGAAAACAATATTTCTTAAATACTAAAAACTTACAACTATATGTGTTTCAATATATAATTTTCCACAACTTAGCAACTTTCCAATTTTCAATAACTAAAGTAGAAAAGGTTAATTAGTATAACATTAGGCTTTTATAAACAACATATACAATAATATAGTGATATTACCATCTCATTCCTTATGGTAGAATTCGCTTTAGAGCCACCTGTGTATGAAATTACTTGTTTTTTTCGAATTTCCTTATTTCTCCTACAAAGTGCCTATTCACAAAACAACAAAAATTTAATAATAATCAAATAACTAGTTAAAAAAAATTAAAATAATCAAGTTTTCAAGTTTTACCTATGTACATGGTTGATGACAATAATGAACAAAACGAGCCCACTGATCTTTATCTATTCCTAGTGGCACATTACTTATGATTTCATCTCTAGTTTTGGTTGGATCATTGAATTCATTCCACAAGCTTTGTCTATTTGCAGCCCATTTCCTCCCCAAACTCATTTTGCAATATCGTTGTGCATTAGCCTCACAAATCTTAAAATAAAACTGAGGCTTCAAAATTAAAGACAAATAGATGAATGTTAAATTTAGCTACAAATATTAAAAACATAAGAAATATATATTAAATACTTTCATAACTATTATACGTTTAAAAGTGTTTCAAAGCAATCATTAAAATAAATTTTAGGGACACCGGAAGGTCCAAACCACCTATCATAATTAATAGGAAACAACTTGCAATCAACTCCAAGGTTCCTAGAAATCTAGCTAGATAGGATTGCCCTTTACCAATTGCAAAGCCTTGCTCATTAAAATCCACAATGATGCGTAGCTTCCTTGAGAGGTTATTCACACCTTTAACTTTGACCTTAATCTTTTGAATAACTCCTTCTGAATCTTTGACAATAAAATAACATAACCAAACAAAGTTATAAAATATATCATATGATAATTATAATAATATATATATATATATATATATATATATATATATATATATATATATATATATATATATATATACCTATTGTTTCTACAGTCCAACAATGTGCAAATTCATGTCCAACATAAAGTGTAGGTGTTTCATTATCTTCTAAAACATTAGGAGTTGACATGTTTGGAGTAATGTTACCAATATTTGGAACATTAGAAGTTGGCATATTGTGGACATCAAGTACATCAATATTTGGATGCTCAAAAGTTGGTCCACAATAGGTTGGATCACGTTTTGGAGATGCAACGGGTTGTGGTTAAGGTGTTGACTTTTGTGGATTTCTAAAATGCTTCAACTTTGGCATGACTACATATTCATGAAATAAAACATTAATAAAGAAACTAATCTAATTAGAGGACAATGACAATTCATTTAATAATTAAATAATAGTCTCAATAATTTACAAAACTAAAATTAATGTAACTTTAACTACTATTAAATATTTACTTTTAATAAAGTACAATAGTAAATAAATTTATTCAAGCAAACCTGAAATTATTTCTATGTTTGAGATCTAACTTCAATCACCCATATCATTAGTTAGATAATTTTTTGCCAACTGCATATATTCATTGTTGAGGCTAGAAAAATGTTCAAGCTCTTGTTATTCATATGGCTCATTTTAATATACATTTTCTTCCACTTCTTCTCCCATTTTATATAAATCTCTTGGTCTATATGTACAATAATGCTCCATCCTTCATTAACCATATAATCTACATAATACACCATTTGTGCTTGAGATGCTTCAATGTAGGGTTCATGTTCTTCACGGTCCTCAATATGAATCAATCTATCAAAATTAACACAATTAAAATTCCATTGATCCTTTTTATACCCTCTATCTCGTGTCATATCAGCCCATTTATATTCGAAAAGAGTAATGCAAAATTGACCATAATAATTTATCTCATTGATATCTTCCAACTTCCCATAGTACGATAAGTTAGCTTGCTTTATGTTTCCATCATTACTAATTGAAACACATGATGTGTTAGACATTAAGAAAACACCACTGTTTTGTGTTCTTAATCCTTCTTCTCGAGCTAATGTTCAAAATTTGAACCCGTTGATGTTATATGTAGTAAACCTTCTTGCATTGTCTAGTGGACCTCTTGCCAAAAATTTAAGATCAATAGACATTGTATCCATTGTGTCTGGATTCATAATATAAAATATATAATTGTGAAAGTTAATAAAAATATGCCAAACAAAAACACAGATAGTTATATAATAAAATAATCACTCACTTGCTTATGAAACCAGTCAACAAACTCTTTATTAACCTTTTTCTCTATCTCTGTAGTTGAAGGTCTTCTTCCCCTTGAACTTCTTCTTACACATTGTCTAAATTCACTACATGTATATATTATTATAATCAATATATTGACTTTTATATTTTCAAAATGACAAAACACGTGAAATTTATTTCACTTTACTTATTCCACAAATGGTGTGATTATTGCACAATTAAGGAGAGCATATCGATGAGCTTAAAATTTTTGCATTTGAGTTAACGTAAATATTGAAGATGCTCCTACTTGTTTACCAATATGTGGGAAGATAGAGACCACACAAGAAGGTTCATTATGATTTGGTTCATCACATACATATTTAGATCTATTGAACCTTGTCTCCACATCTTCAATGTATCTAGAACAAAAAGTAAGAGATTCTTCAACTAAATATCCCTCAACTATGGACCCTTTTGGTTGTGCCTTATTACAAACAAAGGATTTTAAGTGTCCCAATTCCCTAAAAATGAAGAATAATTAAAATAACAGGTTATTCCTTATTTATAGGAAGACATTGTAAGTTAAAAATATAGAAGTTTTACCTCTCAACAGGATACATATATCGATAATGAATTGGACCCCCTAATTTTGCTTCTTCTATTAGATGAACAATCAAATGAACCATAAATGTGAAGAATGATGGAGGGAATAACATTTCTAGTTAGCAAAGGGTAACCACAATACGATTTTGTAGCATCTGCAACTTTGAAAGATTTAAGCTTTTACTACAAAGCAGTTTGAAAAATGAACAAAATTCCACTAAAACTATAGTAACATGGTCTGGTAGCAAGTTACAAATTGCTAATGGCAGTAATTGTTCCATAAGTATGTGGAAATCATGGCTTTTCAACCCAAATATTTTGTGGTTTACCTCATCAATACATCTAGAAATGCTACTACAGTAACCATCTAGTACCGTAACATTCTTCAAAGTTTTAAGAAATAACTTCTTGTTATCACGAGTTAGTGAAAACAGAGCTAGAGGATATCTTCCATTATCATCTAGCTAAAGATCATGCCTTATGCCTATCAATTTTAAATGCTTTTGAGCATCAAGATTTTCTTTTGATTTAAGTTTTTCATGGAACAAGGTATATATGACATTGTCACAGACATTTTTTTCGATATGCATAAATATAGATTATGATGCAACAAATTGGTTTGCCAATATGGAAGCTAAAAAAATATGCTTCTTTTATTCCATTGTTTGGGCTTTTCTTTGGGTCTTTCTTTTGTTCCATGCACTATTGCCCCTGATCCGAATATAACATTAACATTTCTCACCTGTCCAAATATGTTAGACCCCGATAAATTTAATGGTGGATTTAGTTCTTCTATGTTTCCATCAAAATGAGCATGAGCCAAACGAAATTTGTGATTTCTACTTAAAAGACGATGATGATTCGTAAAGCACCCCTTACGACCATTGTGAAGTCGACAAGGCCTAGCATCAAAATTACAAGTTAGGCAAGCCAAACCTATGTGTATGTTTCAACCAGATAACATGCCTAGACCGGGAAAGTCACTAATTGTGCACATCAAAGCTGCACGCAGTTTGAAAGTTTCATTCAATGATGAATCAAAGGTTTCAACACCATTATTTCATGGCTCACGCAACTCTTCTATAAGGGGTTGTAAGAATACATCTATGTTATTTCTAGGAGATCTCTTGCCTGGAATGATCATTGATAGGATGAAGGAAGTGTGCTTCATACACATCCAAGGATGAAGGGTATATGGAATAAAGAACACTGGCCAAATGCTATATGTGGAACTCATGGTCTTTAATGGACTAAAACCATCAGTAGTAAGGCCCAAACGAACATTGCGAGGATCTAAAGAAAACTCTGGATGGATTAAATCAAATGTCTTCCATGCCTCACCATCTCTTGGATGCCTCATCAAGCAATCTTTATTATTATCTAATGCATGTGATCTCATATCTTGCGCAGTCTTAGAACATGAGAACAATCTTTGCAATCTTGGTTTCAATGGAAAGTAACATAAAACCTTTGCAATTATCTTTTTCTTCTTAGGTTTCCACCTAGATGTTCCACATGTCTTGCATGCCTCCAAATATTTTTCATCTCCTAAGTACAACATACAATATTTTGGACATGCATCTATCTTTATATAGTTAAGACCACTTTTGTTAATGATTTTCTTAGCCTCAGAAGCAGATGAGGGAAACTTTGCTTGTTTAAATGCATCTTTATACACAAATAGTATCATATTCATTGCCTTGTCACTTAATACACATAAAACTTTTATATGATACAATTTGATTATAAATTCTAGTTTAGTGTAGTTGCTTCCTTCATACAATGCTTGCCTTCCAACATTCAAAATCTCATGAAAACCAGTGTGATCATTCCTTGTTCCTTCATTTAAATTTTCATTTGCACTTGATTGTTGTGATAAATTTGTGTTATTGGCTTCCTGTCTGCAATGCCTAAATGCATCGTTGATCATTATTTCCATTGGATCTTCAAGAGGAACATGTTATTGTGAATCATCTTCCATTTGAGGTCTTTCACCATGAAGATCCCATATAACATTATTTTGAGGAAATTCTTTATAAAGTAAGTGATCTTCAACTATTTCTCTACTTTTCCATTTCATAAAGCCACAATTTGGACATGAACATCATATCATATCTCCTGTAACTCAATTCCCAAAAGAAAAGTATAGGAATTTATTTAAACCAATGGAGTACTCAATTGAGTTTGAGTTTCGTGGTTTTAGAAATTCAAGATTTATCCATTGATAAAGATACCTACATAATTTTTTAACAACGATTCATCATATATTATTCTAATACCTAAATATCTACCTTAGTAAGTAATATAAATAAAAGCATTACAACATAGGAAGTCTACTAACATAGGAAGAAAAATAAGTTCAAGTATAGATAACTAACTAGAAATAAAATAAATACATTATATAATATTTTAATAAAAATTAAGATAAAGTGTGAAACTAAGTAAAAATAATGCAACCTAGTATTTACGACGTCACTTTATAAAAGCATGAGCAGTGACAAAAAAATTACGAAACTGAATCACAAATTTAATATATCTTGGTGTTCACAACATATTTAAGAAAGACATCATTTGAGTTTGTTCGTTAATGGTTCTCGAAAAGAGAGACAAAGCATTTTGAAAAGCTTGCAAATGAAAATATTAAACTCCATGAATTTAGTAGTTAGATGCTAATAAATACATTATTAACTCTAGTGGTTGTCACCTCAAGTAAAAGATAGAATTTCTGATAATATGAATACTAAAGCTATTTCTCACTGATATTTGATCTATCGGTCATTGATGTGGTGTACCTTAATATATTGTATCCCAAACATACCTACATGAACAGGTGCATGTATTTTGTCATATATAATGATCAGAATGGAGATTATATCTGAGATTGACCGATAGGAATCATCACATACTCAGCATATTTTTTACTTTTAAATTTTATTTTCTTGTGTTCAATAACCAAAATCATGGCAGTACTTTAAGCCATTTCAAAGAGATCACAAAATAGAAATCTAATTTCACCGAAGACTAGATAATTGATAATTTATTTCAGACATAAATTAAAGATCAAGAAACACTTACCGTAAAAAGTACTATCTTGGACTATCTGTAGTGATGTTAGATACCTTAAACCCTTGAAACTCCTTCTTTCTTCCCTAGCCATAAAATTTTCACAGATTAAAAATAAAAACTAAGAAACACTTCATGTAAAGACATTGTCTTGATCTAATAAAACTTGTAAAATTGTTGCAGTGGTGTTAGATACTTGGACCTTTGAAAACCCCTTCTTCATGCTTTCTTCTCTCTTACCAATGTAACCTCTGCAACAACAATATCCCACTACAACAAGCTGTGATAACAGTGACCCACAGTGAGCCCTCCACCTTCCCTTTCTTTTCCTTCGAAACCATCTATTTTCTTCTTCTTTTTTTCCTGTGACAATTTGGAGGTGCGAAAATGTCAGCTGTGGTAGTGGATTGTGAGCTATGGTAATGGTTTATGGGAAAGAGGAGATTTATTGGAGATAAATTAAGGTTATCCATGGTGAGCCCTACACTTTTCCTTTCTTCTCCTTTGAAACCCCCTGTTTTCGTGTTTCCCATGGAGAGCTTTAGTGTAGTGTGGTTTGTTGCGATAATAAATTATTGAAATTATTGAACAAGGAAAAGTAAAATTGTGTTTTAATAAGAGAAAAAGAAAATGTATTATTTTGTTTTTCAATTTCAGAATATTAATTTTGGGAAGTAGAAGAGGTGAGGGAGTGTGGCAGGAGGAGCGGGAATAAAGTTATTAAGAAAGGTTACCGAAACCTCTACTATTTAAACAAAAAATTAGTATATTTTATTAAACTAAAGAGGTTTTGAAAACCTACACAAAATGACGTCCTTTATTTAATTAATTTTTTGTAGTAAAAGTATATGATAAAATCTTCATTAGGATTGAGTTTTATGATCCAATTCAAAGCAAAACACCAAACAATATTCTTCTAATTTCGACTCTAGCATTCACACCTTATGTAACAAGCCTTGATGTTTTAGTGACAAGTCTAAACTTTTATAAGAACCCTAATATCTTAGACCTTTTCTTATTAAGAGTTGACATTAATGATCAAAATTATGATGTTTTGAATGATCAATAATGTACTCTATGTCTAAATGCATTATTAATTAGTTGTCTACTCTAGTTTAGGTTCTAATATTGTTTCCAATAATTAGAAACCCACAAATATGCAATCAATAATTATCATGCAGTTAAAACAAGAATGAAACACAAGAGTAATCAAAAAGAATTATATTGAATAGTGAATTCACATACAATTAAGAATACATTACATCCAATCCCCGTGAATGAGGGAATTAACTACTCCTAGACATACTGAACACAAGATTGATGTTGAAATTGAATGCCTTCAACCTTCAAAATGCCCTTCTATCTGCAAGTGTAGAGATATCAAGTTTCTTTTTCTTCGAGTGTATTTTTGGCCTATGTCAGACCCTCAATTTATAGACCTTCATAATTGGACTAGGCCTAAATTTTGGATTTGATTTTGTACTTGAACAATTATAATAGATAATCTTATATATATATATATATATATATATATATATATATATATATATATATATATATATATATACACACACACACACACACTAGTACAAAAATTATGTTTTACATCAGTTTTATATGGTTTATTACATCCGTTTTAGACCCGATGTAGTAATTAGTGATGTAATAAATTTAACACTCTTGACATCGGTTACGGAACAACCGATGTAAGACATGATATTAGAAAAAAAAAATACAAATATTCCAGTGCTCCAACTAGCAATCTTAACAGAAAAAGATCCATCCAAACATTCACAACACAAATTCATCTGGAAGCATTTACAGAGGGCAATCTTTAGCAGAAGATAATCAAATCAAAATTTTAAATTTTCACAAATATTTTAACTTTTAATAGATATGAAGAACAAAGCAACAACAAATTTCACTCGAAGTCTTTCAACATGAACAATAATCCCTATGGAAAATTAACACTTATGATGAAACAAACAATAATGACGTTAAACAAAGTAGCAGCAACATCGAACAGAACAATAGTGGCATCGAACGGAGCAACGACGACGACTGGAGCAGATGCAGCGACGATGATGACGAATGAGCAGATCCAATTACGACGAAGACGAACGAAGCAGATTTGGCAACGGTGGCGAATAACATAACAAATCTAATAGCGGCGGTGACGAGCGAAGTAGATCCGACAACAACGATGATGAACAAAGCAAATCTAGCAACGAGCAAAACAGATCTAGCAGAAACGTGGTCGAGCAAAGTAGATCTGGTAACTCCAACGATGAGCGAAGTAAAGCGGAGCACCACCGACACCGAGCAAACCATTGTCGGAGTGAGGAGCAACGAGGGTGAGCAGACCAACAGTGCCGAACAAAGACTTGAGAGCAAAACGAAAATCCAAAGATGAATATGAAGAGGAAGGAAGTTACGTTGCGGGAGAAGATTTGGGGCTTCAATGGAGAGTAGAGATTTGAAGAAGAAGAAAAAAACGAGAACTGCGTTGGTGTGAGAGAGTATTTGAGTTTTTTAACCCAATGTTACATCGGTTTCAGTTACAATTGATGTAATATTCGTTTATTTAATTAAGAAGTTGCCATCGCATTGCTATTACATCATTTTTAACTAAACTTATGTAATATATTGTTGTTAAAAGGTAATTTTGCACTAGTGATATATATATATATATATATATATATATATATATATATATATATATATATATCTTTTTAATCTTCAAAGATTCCATATCTTTGATATATTTTTCAAATCTTATGATTTGTAATTGAAGTAACCAACTTTGTGGATAACTGATATTGTTGATAATCTTTGATTTGTCAATATTCCACTTATTATGTTGATAATTTTCCCAAATCTCTTTAATTTCCACTTATTTGAAAAATATATCCCCATCGTTTATCTTTTCCACTTTTATTGAATAAAACCTGAAATATTAAATAAAATCCAAAAATAAAATAACAATTCAACGTAAAAATAAATAAAATAAAAACATGATAATGTAGAATTTTGAACATTTTTTGGAAACTCTTTGAGAATGAGTGATTCATACTATACTTTTTTTTTGTGAGTTAACTAAACAATTTGAGGGCTTTGATTTTGTTGTTTTCTTTGTTAATTTAGTTCTAGCTAACTTGTTACCTAGTATTTTGTTGGTCTTGTTTCTTGTGTAGGAAAAATGGCAATTTCATCTGACGCCTCAAATTCCAAGGATGATAAACCTATATTGACTCAAAAACCTTAAAAACCATCCTTAGTGGAACTTCTCAAAGAGATGGAAGTATCTAAGAAGGAAAGTGAAAGACACCTAAGGAGAACATTCAAAGATTAGAGATGGACAAGGTCGAGAGGGAGGCTAGAAGAAGGAGGTCTCATTCACCCTATATGAAGAAGAATAGAGACATAGTGGAAGGAGAAGAGATAGGCACATTCCAACAAGGAAGCCACCAACCAACTTGGAGATTCTCAAGTTCTATGGAGACGATGACCCATATGTGTACTTAGAATGGAAGGCCAAAGTGGACCAAATTCTTAATGTGTACCCACTAGAGGAGTTAAAGCAAGTAGATACCATTGTAGTATAATTTGAGGGATTTGCCATGATATGGTGGCATAAGGCTTGTATCGATAATTACCAAGGGTCATCCACAACTTCTTGGATGGATTTGAAACATTTTATGCGGGTTAAATTTGTTCCTTTCTACTATATGAGGGAGCCCTTTTTGAAGCTCTGAAGGCTTCAACAAAATTTCATGTGTGTGAATGACTACTCCAAACAAAATGGACTATTTTTTTCTTAAGGTTAGTTTGGTGACGAATCCAATGAAGCCAAAGTAGCTAGATTTGTTAATGGGCTTATAATATTTTAGTAACCAATATTTTTTTATTTTGTAAATTGATATCTAAATTGGTCACTATAGTGACTAACAACTTTTGATTACTAAAATTGGTTACTAATGAAGTATTGTTTTGTAGTGAAAAGCTTACAACCAAATTAAAAAAATTCATTCCTTCATTCACTTAGAACAAGGGTTTAGCAACCAATATAATAAAAGCTACCACGTCCCAAAATGAAAAACCCTAAACCCATCACTTCAAATTTTTTTTTATAATTTTATATTCAAAAATTAAAAAATGTAATAAATTTAAATTATTTAATCTAATCAAAATATTTAAAAAACTAAATAATTTAAAATAGAAATTATCCAAATTCATCCGAACAAAAGGTAAAAAATTTATTTCTTTATTTTTGAGTTTTATAGAATGAAATGGTATATATATTTTTTAATCTTTTATTTTCAATAATTTTCTATTTATTTAACGTGAATATTTGAGTTTCTTTCTCCAATTTAGAGAACTTGAAATATAACTCAATAAATGAGGACTCTGGAAATTTTGACTTCTAAAAAAGATTTTAAAAACAAAAATTGAATAAAGTATTATTTTGTATTTGAATAATGTATTTCTATTACAAATAATACAAAAAAAAAATTATACAAATAACTAGAAAAACCACAAATCTTCTTCACATGATGTCTAAGTAAGCATTTAACTTAGCATGTAAAAGTCAAACCAAATTATACCTATTATACAAAAGTGGTCAATTGTTTTCAATTATATTAAATTCGAAATTGGCAATACCTATAGTATGATAAAAAAAATCAATGATGAACTAGCTCGTAACTAATATTATTTTACATGCCAATGTTTAGTGACACAATTAAATATTAAATTTTATTTTTCAACTAAAAACAATAAACATTTAGCAACCATTAAATTTTTGGATCTTAATATAACATTTAACCATAAATCCTAACCCTTAAATTCTAAACTCTAAACACAGACATCTAATGCAATTTTAAAAATATTGAATTTAGTGACCAAAACAAATCGGTTGTTAAATGATGTGTTCAATATATAGCGACCGCCACATATCGGTCACAGATTGATACGTTAAAAACACTACATTTAGCGACCAAATAATTTTGAGTCGCTAATTACCATGTAATAAATATCTAGTGACCACCAAGTTTTCGGTCGCTAACTATAAAATTATACATATTTAGCGACCACCATACTTTCGGTCACTGATTCATGCATTAAAAACATTTTAGTTAGCGACCAAATATTTTTCAGTCATTACTCATCATAGAAAACATATTTAGCGACCACCACGATTTCAGTCGCTAATGCAAAATTTTATTCGGTCACTAATGTGGTTGCTAAACGGTCTACATTCATTTGTATAAATATAACCACCGATTTAGCGAGTAAATTTTAGCAACTATATGTTAAGGTCAGTATTTCAGTCGCTGATTAAATTTATGTAAGTACAATAGTATTTTGTCGCTATTCACAAATTGCAACACAAATCATTCAGTGGCTAATTTGGTCGTAGATAGCAACCTATATTTTTCGGTCGCTAATTTTGACCGCTAAAACATTAATTTCTAGTAGTGTATAAAAATCAAATAAATAGGAATCACTAAGGGTGTGTTTGGATGAGGTAATTTAAGAGGATAATTCATTTATTTGGAGAATTTGAATTTCTTCTAAGTAAAATGACTTGTTTAGATGAAGGAATTATAAGGGAATTGAAATTGAGTAATTTTAAGAAGGTAATTCAAATCACTAAAGTAGTAGAATTTGAAATTCACTAAAAAAGGAAGTTGAAATTTCACAATTTGTTAAATTTCTCATTGTTCAAGATTAGATGTGTCAATTTGGCTCAGATAACCAAGACAAGTCAGGCCAGTCCGACGACATACATGGGTTGGGCCGACCTGACGATCAAAATAGACCCAACGACAAAGACGGGTCAGGCGAGTCGACAATCAAGACGGGTTAGGCAAGATTGACTACCAAAACGTGCTAGATGACCCAGACGGGCTAGGTGGGTTAGATGACCCAAACATGCCCAATGATCAGGAAGCATTGGGCCAGCTTGAAGACCCACACGGGTCGGATGGGCACAACAACTCAACCGGGTCGGGCAGGCACGACGACCCAAATGGGTCGAGCGAGCTCGACAACCAAGACGGCTTGGCGAGATCCACAACCAAGACAGGTCGGGTGGGCTGGGTCAATGACCTTAACGGGCCTAACGGACCCAATGACCCAAACGGGCGTCACCGGTCCAACGACCCAAACGGACCTGACCGACCTGATGATTCAAACATGCCTATTTGCCTGACTATCCTAATAGGCTTGACCGGCCCAATGATCTAAACGAACCTGACTGGCCTGATGACCATAACGAACTAGACGAGCTCAACAATGTAGACGGGCCGGGTCGAGTCGAAGACCTTAATTTGACCGAATTTAAATATTTTAAGTTGACAATTATATTTTTAAAATTTAATTTCAAAATTTATATATTAAAATAAGTACTATTAAAATGAAATGTTATCTCATAAGATAAATTCAATTATTTTATCTAAACAAGAAATTGAAATGTAAGGTATTTTAATTACTCTATCCAAACAAATTATTTAAAAAATGAAGGAAATTCAATTGCAAGAATTTCAAATTCTTAGTATTGTTGAAATGCTTCATCCAAACACAAGGTAAAGATTGAAGAATATCTCAATAAAATCAATTGTGAACAGATTTTGTTACTTCAATTATAAAAGTCAAGTACAAATTTCAAGCCCAGTTCAATTCGAGCAAACTCGCCCATATCCTATAAATACAAGGCTTGACAGAGTTAGAAAGACATACCTTTGGAGCATAGGAGACTAACTCTAAGAGGGATACGTTAGAGGCTTATTCTAGAGGCTGGGCACATTCATCTTTATGCTTTTCTAGAGTTCAGAATGTATAGGAGTAACTAAATCCCTAATTAATGAGGTTGGACGTAATGTATCTTAACTCTTTGTGATTTTTACTAATCAATATATTTATTTTCCATCATTCTTGTTTTAACTACATCTTTATTGTCTGCATATTTGGTAGTACTTGTTGATTGATAAATACTTTGGGAAACCTGATTATAATAGAACAACTAATAGATTTCACATGCAAGACGTAGATGTAAAACAATTAGTCATTTATAACATCAGAATTTTCAACTTAATGCGATTTTATAATAAAAATTTCTAAAACATTAGGGTTTTTATTATTAAAGTTTAGACTCGTTGTTGAGACATTAGGGCTTGTTACATATGGTGTGAATGTTAGAGAAGGAATTAAGAGTATATTATTTGGTATTTTTGCATTGAATTGGATCATGAAACCTAACAACGATGAAGTCTTTACCATATATTTCTTAAATCAATTTAATTGCTTTCTACAATTTTAGAATTTTTTTATAATCAATACTATTTTATTAGTGAATGAACATAATTTTTATGAACAACGGAAGTTTCTGTGGAAAACAATATCTGGACTTATTCACTTTATTGCTTGTACAATTTGGAACATTTTCTAATTTTGTAACATCATTCTATATGGAAATATTGATCAAGCAAATGGTTTGTGTAATGGTATAAGGTTGCAAGTCAATCGTTTGGGAAAAGTACTATATTTGCTACAGTAATTACAAGCAAAAATACTGGTGATAAGATATTTATTCCAAGAATGAACTTAGTCCCTTATGATTCAAGTTGCCTTTCAAGTTTTAGAGGAGATAATAGTCGATATCACCAGTGTAGGAAGGGCTTTTGGCCTCGGTCATTTTCGTCATTTTGCCTCGGTTTTAAACCCGAGACATATTGAGATGAGACCAAAAGGAGGAACCTTTGATCTCGGTTGCAAAGGACCGGAGCCATAGAGGGACTTTTTTGCTTCGAGTATATGAGAACCAAAGCCATCTTCATGCACCAACTGCGCCACCAGCCACCGCTCCACCAACCATTGCGCCACCAACCTGCAACAACGCACAGAACAACAGCGTCACCGGCACGCAGTCCACCATGGAGGGTCTCAATGCCATCGGCAGAGGTCGCGGCGGAGGCACCCGCGGCTGAGAAGGCTTCACCCTCGATCTGGTGAGCGGCGGCGGAGGCTTCGTCGGATGAGAGAGTGTCGTAGTGTTTGGAGAGTACGGAGGGGAACAAGCAGCGACGCATCCTTCTCTTCCTTCCTCGCCGCTTTCTCCTCCATGTCAAAAGTTCCAAGCCAAACCCTAGCTCCGTTCTTCTTCGGATCCCTTATCTCCGCCGTGAACTTCCCCCATGGCCTGCGCCTCACACCTCGGTAATGCTTCCATGCCGGTGGTGCGTGGACATGACGCGCCACCGTAGCAATTGCGTCCTCACTGTGGAAAACAATGTTCTAGAGGAAGAGAAAGAGCACCCACACGTGAACCAGAGGAGAAAAATTTGGGTTGGCAGCAACGGAGAGAGAGAGAGTTATAGAGGCGCGGAGAAGAAGAAGGGGTTTCACGAAATTGAAACCCTAAATAAACCCTATGGCTTCAGTTCCTTTAACAACCGAAGCCATATACCCCTTTTTGGCTTTGGGTCTTCTGGACCGAGGCATATAATTCTCTTTGGCACCGATTTTGGGCGAACCGAGGCCTATAGCTCTCTTTGGCTTCGGGTGTTAGCTGAACCGAGGCATAAAACTTGGCTGGAATTGCAAAAATGCCACCGCGCCATTATATGCTTCAATTCCTGGCCAACCGAAGCATATAAGGCGAGGTAAAAAGGAAATTCTGCACTAGTGTATGTAGATAATTTCGATATGTTTATGTTTTGCAATGACAATAAACAAGTGTCAAGCCCAATATTTGTTTAAAGTTGAACTTTATCTTTCACGTTTAGTATTTACATAAACAATTTTACGTGGCAATATCAAGAGTCAAATAAAAGAAATGATTAAAAATAATAACCATTGAAGAAGATGGCCAATTAAGCATTTCAATTTTAAATGTTGTCTAAAAATAATATTTAAAAATCTTTAAAACAAAGTCGTGCTAAACTTCATCATCAATAATAGATAACAAATTCTTACTTAATTCATTCAATTTCTTTTATGTACCTCATGTATGTTTTTACCTAATTTAGAAAAAATGCAATACAAATCATTGAAGATAGATATCTTTTATACATGATCAATAAATTATTGTAGACAACATCTTCAAATAGTTCGTTTTATTATTTATTATCTGTTATGATAAGATTGCTACTTCATTCCTATAAACACAATATAAATTTTATAATTATTAAATTAGGGTCAGAGTACTAATTAATGGACAACACAAGTTAGGAAGATAATAAATATAATTAAGTTGAAGAAGGTGAAAGTCAATCTACCGTACAAAGCCTAATAAGTATAAGCTAAGTACCTTAAAAATATATAAAAAATATAGAAGGAAGAAAAGAGAAAAGAAAAGGTGTTTTACATCTAAATCTTCTTCTTTACTTCCCATTCTCTCTCACCCCCCTAGGGATGTCAACGGGGCGGGTAGGGTACGGGTAGTAGCTCCCTCGTACCCTACCTGTTGGATAAATATCCGCCCCATACTCGTACCCATATCCGTCGAGTATCCGTTATGCGGGTACCCGCCTATTTTTTTTTCATATCTGCGGGTATCCATGGGTACCCGTGGGTATTTACAAAATTATTTAAAAAACAAATATTTAATCCTAAATTCAAATAAAATAAAATAAAATACATCATTGTCATAAATTTAAAATAAAGTTCAAATAAAATCAAGTTCATACAAGTCCAAATAATTATAAAAGTAAATATAAAATGATGTTCAACACAATGAAAATTCTTTAATTAGTATTTTTCCAATTGATTCCTAAAAAATAAACAAAATAAACAAATAATAAACCTCAATTGTCACGTGCCAAACATTCTTATTTTGATTCCATCATTTAACAACAAGCGTACCATAAACGTCATTGTCTATATAGAATTTGATGTATATGTCCAATTTCAAATAAATGAAGTACTTGGAAGAAGACAACGTATCAATAAATGAAGTTCGAAGAATGAAGACAGAAGACAAATGTGCAACTTAAGAAAATTAGGCTAGAATATTTTTTACTAATATTAATATATATATATATATATATATATATATATATATATATATATATATATATATATATATATATATATATATATATATATATA